>Ga0302266_10000005_pt1 | contig 213640 bp, 183 predicted proteins | sample III_Bog_E1_2_FD_194559 | JGI IMG/M metagenome (GOLD analysis project Ga0302266, IMG submission 194559) | Peat permafrost microbial communities from Stordalen Mire near Abisko, Sweden - III_Bog_E1_2 | ecosystem: Environmental > Terrestrial > Soil > Wetlands > Peat | place: Sweden: Abisko...
GCTGGCATTAATGCCGCCGAATCCAAGCAACGGCACGGCGGGGGAGACGGGCTGCGCACTGGCTTGAGTCGAGACATCGCTGCTACCGAAGGCATTGGTGGCCGTGACGGTGTAGTAATAAACGATGCCGTTGGTCAATCCGTTGTCCGTGAACGAAAGATTTGTGACGTTCGTGCCGATAATTTTAAAGGTGCCGGCACTGTTGGTCGCTTGCGCCAGATAATAACCGGTGGCACCGGGCGAGGCGCTCCAGTTCAAAATAATTTTCCCATCGCCCGGTGAAGCCGCCAATCCAATCGGCGGCATCGGTGTGGGCAGCTCAAAATCCAAATAGTCATACATCACGTAGCTGACGGTCGCAGTGACGGCGCGGCGTTGCACGAGCGTGATGGTGTTGGTGCCGGGCAGAAGTTTGCTGACAGGAATGCTGAGGTGATCGATGCCGTATTTGTCATGAATGCCCTGGCGAACGAGCGAGTCCGCCGTCACACCGTTGGGAAACGGAATGTTCGGATAAAAATCTTGGAACTCCGACGTCATGCCCGGATTGTTCACATACGAAGCAATGGCAGCGCTGTAAGCTCCGGCCCAGGCGATGGTCAGGGTGGCATTGCCGCTCGTGGGCAATTTAGGAATATTAAATTGGATGTTCCAAACCATGTTGCTCGCCACACCATTGGTGAAATAGGCGGTCTGCACGTAATTCCAATCGTTCGTCGGATTGCTGCTGCCGACGGTGTAAGTCATGGGATTGGGAAATTCATTGGCGAAGCTGAGCCACAGGCCCGGAATCGCATAGTCATCGCCGTGCCGGAATTTATCCGCCGCGCGGTCGGGATAGCCGATTTCCCAAAGCAGATTGGCACCTTGATGCGGGACATTCCACGTGAGCGTGCCGAGATTCGTCACCCAGCCGGGTGCGAAGGTAAACGGCCCGGTTTGGAATTGGCCGACCGAGCCGTTGGTGCCGGCGCAATACGCATATAATTCATAAACGGCATTGGAACCGTAAGGCGTAAAAGTTGTCGCCGCCGGCAAATTGAAAGTGCCGTCCGCCGCGCACTGCGTCCAAAATTGATAACCGTCGGACTGCCATTGCCAGTCGTTCGGATCCACCTCCAAACCCGCATCGGGTGCCGCCAGACCAATCCACGCCCCCGCGGCATTTGCCTGCGGCCGCAGCGGATCGTTGATGACTAATGTTCCAGAAATGCTGGCGCGCTGATTTTTGGATTGGTAAACGCTGTTGGTCAGCCACGCGTAAGGCCACGCTTGCTGCTCGGCCAGCGCCTGCTGCTGCGAATCCGCCCAGCATGCCGCGCCATTCGAGGCGCTGTTGACGTAAAACAACCACGGCCCGTAAATCTTGGTAAAGGCCGCGTTGCTATTGACGTTGAGGCCGGTGTTGCCGTAATGGGCGATGAGCGGTTCGAACCCGATGATGCCGCCGATGCCGCCGGAATATTCGCACGCGGTCGGGCCGTTCTGCTGATATTCGTGCCCGCCGGCGACAAACCAAATGCCCATTTTGTTGGTGTCGCTCGCCATGCCGAACGTGCTCAGCTTGGGAAAATCAAAGGTGAAGGAATATTTTCCATTGGTGCTGCCGGCAAACACGCCGGTGGTATATTCGGTGACTTCTTTCGGAATGTTGATGTTGGTCACGGCGATGGTGTGCCAGTTGTCATAAAAACTCGGCTGCAGGCCGTTGCGCTTCTGATAAACGCCGTTCAAGTTCAGGCCATATTTGACGGTGTTGTCCACGTAGGAATTTTCAAAGAAAAAATTCGTGTTGTCGTGCGCCGTCGGCCAGAGCACCTGGATAAAACTGATGCTCAAATTCGTGGCGAAGCTGACGTAGTTGGTCGGATGCCGGACGATCAAATACGCATAAAGGCCGGTGTTGCCTTTGCCCAGCGAATAATGCAACTCCACATCCGCGATCACTTGATCCCCTTTCGCCTGGCTGAACGGACGCAAATAGCAGACATCAATATTCGTCGCGCCGACGATCGTGTTCGAGTAAATGCAGTCGCCGTTGCCATCGGGATACCAGTAATAATAAATCGCCGTGTGATTCCCGAAATTCACGCCCGACTGGCTGACCGTTTCCGTGCCGTTCGCCGCCGGCGTGCCGGCCGAACCGGGCTTAAGATATTTCATGGAATTCAAGCTGCCGTTTGCCGAAAGGGAAACATGGAGAATGCCATTATCCAAATAATGATCGGTCTGGCTGCCAAAAGTTTCCGTCCCGGTCGTCACAGAAGTTGTCACCAACGTTGTAAAACCGCCGGGACTATTGGCGGAAACCGGCGCGGAACAAAATGGAAAAACCGCCAGCCACAGCGGAATCAACCAACCGCTAGTTTTTATCGACGGAACCAGGGGGCGCCACTCGACGGCAAGAAAATTCGTTTTGATGAATAAAAATAACCCGTCCCGGGCGTTCCCGCCATCAACACTATTGGTGATGTTTTTAAAATGCCGGCTATCGCAGCAAAGAAATTCCCCGCTTCAAAAGTTTTTGCACGGCGGCATCGGTTTTTGCCTCCGCGTAAATGCGCAGCACCGGCTCGGTGCCCGAGCCGCGCAGCATCAGCCAAGTCGCATCTGCCGCCACGAATTTGACACCGTCGCGCGCGTCCACTTTGACCACCGGCGCGCGCAAAAGTTTTCGCGGCGGATGCGATTTTAAAAATTCCATGAGCGCGGCGCGTTTTTCCAAAGGATAATGCGCGTCGTATCTCGCATAACGGTGCGGGCCAAATTCCTTTTCCAACTTCGCGTAAATTTTGTTCACGGAAATTTTTTCCCTCGCCAACATTTCGAGCAGAAACAATCCGGCGGCCACGCCGTCGCGTTCGGGAATGTGATTCGCAAAACCAACCGACCCGCTTTCTTCCGCGCCGAAGAGCGCGCCGGGCTTCATCAGTTCCGGCGCGATGAAGCGGAAGCCGATGCCAACTTCCGTGAGCGGCAGATTCCACGCGGCGCACATTTTGTCCACCATCGCGGTCGTGTTGAACGTTTTGGTCACCACGCCGCGCCCCCCGCGATTGCGCACGAGATGATGCAGCAGGAGCGCGATCACCTGTTGGTTCGTCAGCGGCCCGCCGCGACCATCCATCGCACCGATGCGGTCGGAATCGCCGTCGGTCACGAGGCAAATATCGTGCGGATTTTTTTTCAACTGCGCGCCGCCAAGCGCATAATTTTTCGGCAACGGCTCCGGGCAAATGCCGCCGAAAAGAAGGTCGTGCGCGCCGTTGAGCGTCGTCACCTGGCAACTTGTCCTGGCGAGCAGCGTTTCAAAAACACCCGCGCCGACGCCAAACAGCGCATCGTGCGCCACGCGCAATTTGGATTTCGCAATCAGTTTGAAATCCACGAGTTTTTTGATGGCGCGAAAATGCGCAGGGCGAATGTCCTCCAAATTTACGAGTGGCGGTTTAACATTAAAGATTTGTTTTGGCGCGGTTGCATCCAATAGTTTTTCGACGGCGGCACATTCGTCCGGACTGCTGGAGCCGCCGAAATGCGACTTGAGTTTGAAGCCGTTGAAGATCGGCGGATTGTGGCTGGCAGTGATCATCACGCCGCCGACGGCTTTGAGATTTTTCACCGCGAAAGAAACGGACGGTGTCGGCGTGGGCTCCGGCGTGAGGATGACTCGAAAATCATTGCCGGCAAAAACCTCGGCGGTGATTTGCGCAAAACGGTCGGACAAAAACCGGCGGTCGTAGCCGACCACGACTTTCAATTCGCGGCCGAAGACTTTGGACTTGGGACTTTGGACTTCAGACTTCCAGAAATCCGCCGTGGCCTGCGCGACGCGCGCGACATTGGCAAAAGTAAAGTCTTCCGCGATGACCGCACGCCAGCCATCGGTGCCGAATTTGATCTGCGACATAAAAAAACTTCAAGCCAGCTTCAAATCCGCGAGCGCCGGATCGTTATCGCGCGCGGCCTGGCGCATTTTTTTTACCGCCGCCCCCATGTTGCGGTGACTGAAAAGCGCGGTGCCCGCGACAAAGGTGTCCGCGCCGGCACGGGCGCATTCGGCCACCGTTTGATTGTTGATGCCGCCGTCCACTTCGAGTCGATACTTGAATTTATTTTCGCGGCGCCACGCGTCGGCCTGCTGGACTTTGGGCAGACACTCGTGGATGAAACTCTGGCCGCCAAAACCGGGATTGACGGTCATCACGAGCAGCAGATCAATCTTGTCGAGGAACGGCTGGACGGCGGCGATGGCGGTGGGCGGATTGATGGCGAGGCCGACTTTTTTGCCGAGATTTTTTATTTTCCAGATGAGCGGCAGCACTGGTTCGCCGAGTTCGACGTGGATGATCATTTCATCCGCGCCCGCTTGGGCAAACGGCTCCAACAGAATTTCCGGTTTCTCGCACATGAGATGCACGTCGAAAAAAAGTTTTTTCGCGTGCGGGCGCACGGCGGCGACCACGGCAGGACCGAAGGAGATGTTCGGCACAAAGTGGCCGTCCATGATGTCCAGGTGCAGCCAGTCGGCACCGGCGCGCTCGGCGCGCTCGGCTTCCTTTCCGAGCCGGGTGAAATCCGCAGCGAGCAGCGAAGGGGCTATGATCATTGTGAAATTATTGTTTCTTAATTTGAATTTTAAGTCGGGCGGCAGAAAACTTAAAACTAAAAATTCAAAACTTAAAATCAGCTGGCGGGTTTGGCGTCGAGGCAACTGCGGATGATTCGCGCGAGGGCGGCCGGCTGATATGGCTTCTGCAAGAAATTCAGATTGGCGTCGAGCTTGAAATCCTTGCCGAGCGCTTCCGCGCCGTAACCGGTGGAAAAAATAATTTTCGTGGCCGGCTTCTCTTGCCAAATCCGTTCGGCCATTTCACGTCCGTTCAGCCCGCCCGGCATGATGACATCGGTGAAAACGAGATTGATTTCATTTTTGTATTCGGCCCAGATTTGCAAGGCGCTGTTCGCATCCACCGCTTGAAACACGCGGTAACCGTGCCGGTTGAGCGTGCGGGTGATGATCTCGCGCAGATCGCGTTCATCCTCGACCACCAGAATGGTTTCATTGCCGCCGCGCAACAAAAACTGCGTGTCGGTGGTTTCCGGCACGGCGGGCATGGCGACGCTGGCCGGGAGAAAAATGCTGAACGTCGTGCCTTTGCCCAGTTCGCTTTCCACTTCCACCCAGCCGTGATGCTGTTTGACGATGCCATAAACCGTGGCGAGGCCGAGGCCGGTGCCTTTGCCGAGTTCCTTGGTGGTGAAAAAAGGTTCAAAAATACGCGGCAGATTTTCCGGCGGAATTCCCTCGCCCGTGTCGGTGTGAGTCAAACAGATGAATTGGCCGGGCGACGCCTCCACCGATTTGCGAATGTGCGTCGTGTCCACTTCGCGACGGTTGATGCGGATGGCGAGCTGGCCGCCGTGCGGCATGGCGTCGCGGGAATTGACCGCCAGATTTAACAAAATTTGTTCCAACATGCTCGGATCGGCGTCGGTCACCGCGGGGTCGCTGCTGAAATTAATTTGGAGCGCAATGTCCTCGCCAAGGAGCCGCGCGAGCATTTCCTTCAAATTGCCGACCACGCGATTGAGATCCACCGGGCGCGGACTGAAAATTTGTTTGCGCCCGAACGCGAGCAGTTGGCGTGTGAGCCCAGCGGCGCGTTCGGAAGCGAGCTTGATCTGCTGCGCGGAAACCATTTGCTTCGCATCCAGCGGCGTCAGCGTCAGCAACGAAGCATGGCCGAGAATGATGGTGAGAATGTTGTTGAAATCATGCGCGATGCCGCCGGCGAGCTGGCCGATGGCCTCCATTTTCTGCGACTGGCGGTATTGCTCCTCCAATTGTTTGTGGCCGGTGACATCGCGGAACAGGCTCAGCAACAAACGCGGTTTGCCGCCGGTTTCCACGTAGGAATCGCCGATCTCAAACACCACGCGGCGATGGTCGTGCAGCACAAATTCCCGCTCGCGTTTGGCCTGCAATGTGCCCGCGCGAAACAGCTCGCGGTGACGCTGGAGAAATTGTTCCCAATCCGTCTGCGCCGAATAGACCACCGTGAACAACTTGCCTTCCAACTGCGCCTGCGCCATGCCGACCAGACGGCAGAATGCCTCGTTTACCGCCACGATGTTGCCGTGTTCGTCGGTGAGCCGCATGCCGTCCACGGAATTTTCCCAGACCGAACGGAACAGGGCTTCCGAACTGCGCAACGCCGTTTCGGCCGCCTGCCGTTCGGTGATGTCGCGGACGTGAAACAACAGCGCGGGCTGCCCTTGATATTCGACGCGCACCGCGCGGAGTTCCACCGGCACCACGCTTTCATCCGCGCGCAAGCTCTCGCCCTCGGCCCAGGAAATCTGGCCGGCCGCCAGTTTTTTAAAATCGGCGCGGGCTTTTTCGCGGCTCCCGGGCGGAATCAATTCTTCGATGACATTTTTGCCGACGAGTTCCTCGCGCTTCAAGGCATGCAACGCGCACGCCGCACGGTTCGCATCCAGCACCGTGCCCGCCAGGTTTTCCACAAAAATGGCGTCGGGCGAATTTTCAAAGAGTTCGTGAAACCGATGCTGGCTGTGACGCAATGCTTCTTCCGTCTGCACGCGCTGCAATGCGCCGCCGCATTGGTCCGCCAGCGTCTGCAACGTTTCCAAGTCACGTTCCGAATAAGTGTGCGTCAGCCGGCCTTGCACAAACAGCAGCCCGACGACGCGGTTGCCTTTGCGGATCGGCGCGATCATGGTCGTGCCCGCCTTCTCGCCGGTTTCCTTTTGCGAGACAAGTTCCGCGCCGCGCATGATCACGCGCTGCACGAGCGCGTTCGCCGTCTTTGGTTGTGGCGAGCCAGGAATCGGCACGCGCTTGCCGTCAATGGTGGTGATGGTCAGCAGCGAAACCACTTCATCCTTTTCTTCCGAATATAAATCCAGCGCGAAATCGTCCCAGCGGAACAATTCATCCGCCGCCTCGCAAATATGCCCCGCCGCCTCCGCCGCCGTCGTGACCGCGCTCAAGTTATGGCTCAACTTGCGGAACAAAGCATTGTGCAGCGCCGAACGCCGGCGCACCGTCACATCCGTCGCCATGGTCAGCGCCGCGAGCCGGCCCTGAAACGCGAGCGGCGACCAGTTGACCTCCACATCCATGACCGAACCGTTTTTGCGCCGATGCTGCCAGACCAATCCTTTGGCCTCGGCATCTTTGGCCGGCGGCGTGTGTTGCGGATCGCGCACTTTGACGCGCAGATCCGTGATGGTCATGCGGAGAAATTCCTCGCGCGAGAAACCGTATTGCTGCACCGCCGCCTCATTGACCTCCAGAATTTGCAATTTTTCCAAATCAAACACCCACATCGGATTCGGGTTGCCCTGAAACAAAAGCCGATATTGTTTTTCGCTGCGGCGCAATTCCTCCTCGGCGACCGCGCGCAAGCCGCGTTCCGCCGCCTCGGCCACGGCGCGCCGGATGGCCGTCGGCAACCGTTCGCGATTTTGTTTGAGGATATAGTCGGTCGCCCCGGCCTTGAGACTTTCAATGGCCTCGCGTTCGCCGATGGTGCCGGACATCAGAATGACGGGCACGAGCGGAAATTTTTCGCGGACCAGTTTCAATGCGTCCAGACCGTTGAAGTCCGGCAACCGGTAATCGGCCAGCACGAGATCCCATTTTTGTCCATCCAGCGCGCGAAGAAATTCCTGCCGGCGCACCACGACGAAAATATCCGCCGCCAGCCCCTCTTCCTGGAGCTGGTCGCGCACCAACAGAGCATCGGCAGGATGATCCTCCAAATGCAGGATACGGAGCGGCGAATTCATGCGTGCGGTTTCATTCCTTTGCAACAATTATAACAATCCTCTAAACAACCAGCCGGCCGTGCAAAAGTAAAGCCGGATGACATGCAACCCCCCGGCCGAATGGACAGCATCCACTCCGAAAAGTCCCGTCCCGACTGTGGACGCGTTTTCGTCGTTGACATTTCAAACGCATTCGCTAGATTCGCTGCCCTTTTACGCGAATCGAAATTTAATATATGCCGAATACGAAGTCAGCCGAACGCCGGGTGCGCAACAGCGCCCGCAAAAACCTCCAGAACCGCAGCGTCAAATCCAAACTGCGCCGGCTGGAAAAAGAATTTCGCGCCGCCGTCACCGCTGGTAAAAAAGACGAGGCCGCCAAATTGCTGCCCGGCGTCCACTCCGCGTTCGACAAGGCCGTGAAAACCGGCGCGGTTCCCCGCCCCACCGCCAACCGCAAGAAATCGCGCCTCGCGGTTTCCCTCAAGTAATCACGGGAAAAATATTTTCGGCTTCGCCAAACCCATTTTGGCCAGCCGGAACTTCAACCCGACGCTCAGGCAGCCGAAGCCATACTTCACGCTGCGGCGGAAATTGATGGACGACGCTTCCTTGAAGTATTTCGTCGGGCAGCTCACTTCGCCGATCGTGAAACCGTGCCAGAAAATCTGCGCGAGCATCTGGTTGTCGAACACGAAATCGTCGGAGTTATTTTTCAGGTTGAGCTTCAGCAAAACTTCCTTGGAGAACGCGCGGTAGCCGGTGTGATATTCGGAAAGTTTGGCGCCGAGCAATAAATTTTCCGCCGCCGTCAGAAACCGGTTCGCCACATATTTCCACGACGGCATGCCGCCTTGCAGCGAATAGCCGCCGAGAATGCGGCTGGCCAGCACGCACGGATGCAGGTCGTTCGCGATCATCGAGGCCATCGCCGGAATCAGCTTCGGCGTGTATTGATAATCCGGATGGACCATGATGATGATGTCCGCGCCGGCGGCGAGCGCCAGCTTGTAACAAGTTTTCTGGTTGCCACCGTAGCCGGTGTTTTTCTCGTGCACATGCACGCGCACGCCGAGCAACTGCGAGGCGATTTCAACCGTGTTGTCGCGGCTGCGGTCATCCACCAGAATGATTTCATCCACGATGCCCTGCTGCTGAACCTCGTCCACGGTTTGGATGACGGTTTTGGCCGCGTTGTAAGCGGGCATGACCACCACGATTTTTTTTCCTAGATACATTTTCTGATTTTTCCAAATGCTGCACCAATACATCGGTGCGCAGAAGTTAAAATTAAGCGTTATTTTAAAATTTTTCATTGCCCACGCCGCGAGAGGATTGGCACACGGCGTTGACTCGGCTACACTTCGCGGCTCCGGCATGAAGGACGCCCGCGTTGACGAAATCCGAAAACTCCTGCCCCAAGCCATGTTGCCCGATTGGGTGCGGCTTGGCGGCCGGATGGTCCGGCTGTTGCGCGATCAACATCATCCACAGACGCACGAAAAAATTCTTGATCGCCTCCACGAACAAGTTCGTGCTTCCATCGCCTTGCGCGAGGAACGACAAGCGAATGTTCCGAAAATAATTTATCCGCCGGACCTGCCCATCACCGCGCGCAAAGACGACATCGTCGCCGCCATCCGCGCGCATCAAGTCGTGGTCATCGCCGGCGAAACCGGTTCGGGCAAGACGACGCAAATTCCGAAGATGTGTCTCGAAGCGGGCTTGGGCATCGAGGCGAAAATTGGCTGCACGCAACCGCGGCGCGTCGCGGCGCTTTCCATTTCACGCCGCATCGCGGAAGAACTGAACGTAAACTGGGGCCGCGAAGTCGGCTGCACGATTCGCTTTGACGACCGCAGCAGTCCGCAGACTTACATCAAGCTGATGACTGACGGGATTTTGCTCGCGGAAACCCAGGGCGATCCGCTGCTGTCGGAATACAACTGCATCATCATTGACGAAGCGCACGAACGCAGCCTGAACATTGATTTTCTCCTCGGCTATTTAAAAACGCTGCTCGCCAAGCGCAACGATTTAAAGCTCATCATCACGTCCGCGACGATTGATACGCAGACGTTTTCCAAAGCTTTTAACGATGCGCCGATCATCGAAGTTTCCGGTCGGTTGTATCCGGTGGAGGTGATTTACGCGCCGTTCGACGCGGACTCCGAAGAGCGCGGCGAATTCACTTATGTTGACGCCGCTGTGCGCGCGGCCGAAACCGCGCTGTGCGAACCCGGCAACGGCGATATTTTAATTTTCATGCCCGGTGAACGCGATATCCGCGAGACGTGCGATATGCTCGACGGACGTTTCGGGCGCGAGGCGGAAATCATTCCGCTGTTCGGTTTGTTGAGCGCGGCGGATCAGCAACGCGTTTTCGCCCCGTTAAACCGGCGGAAAATTGTCGTCGCCACGAACATCGCCGAAACCTCGCTGACGATTCCGGGCATTCGTTACGTCATTGATTCCGGCCTCGCGCGCATCAGCCGCTACAATCCGCGCACACGCACGAAGCGTTTGCCGGTCGAGCCGATTTCGCAGAGCAGCGCGCATCAGCGCAAAGGCCGGAGCGGTCGTGTGCAGGACGGCGTGTGCATCCGGCTGTATTCCGAAGAAGATTTTGCCGAGCGTCCGCAATACACGCAGCCGGAAATTCAGCGCGCGAATCTGGCCGAAGTGATTTTGCGGATGCGCGCGTATCGCCTCGGCGACATCGAGACGTTTCCGTTTGTGAATCCGCCGCCGCCTTCGGCGATTGATGGCGGTTACAAACTGCTGCAGGAACTCGGGGCGCTCGACGAAAAGCGCGAACTCACGCAACTCGGCCACGATCTCTCGCGACTGCCGATTGATCCGACGCTCGGCCGGATGCTGTTACAATCGCAGCACGAACACGCGGGCCGTGAATTGCTGATTATTGCCGCTGGCTTGAGCATTCAAGATCCGCGCGAACGTCCGCTCGACAAAAAAGATGCCGCCGCCGCCGCGCACAAACGTTTCGTCGATCCGCAATCAGACTTTCTCTCGCTGCTCAAAATTTGGGACGCGGTTCACGATCAGTGGGAACGCCTGCGCTCGCAAGGCCAGCGCCGAAAATTTTGCAAAGCCAATTTTCTTTCCTATTTGCGAATGCGCGAGTGGCAGGATTTGCACGCGCAATTGCACGGCGCACTGGAAGATTTGGGCCGCTTCAAACTGAACGAGAGCAACGCCGATTACGCCGCGATTCATCGCTCAATTCTCACCGGCTTGCTCGGCCACGTCGCGTTGCGCAAAGAGCGGAATCAATATCAAGGCGCTGGCAATCGTCTGCTCGCGATGTTTCCCGGTTCGGCGCTTTACGACCGCAACGAACGTCCGCCAAAACCCGCCGCACGCAACCACAATCAGCCGCCGCCGAAACCCGCGTCCACGCAGCAACCACCGTGGATTGTCGCCGGTGAAATTGTGGAAACGTCGCAATTGTTTGCGCGCACCAACGCGGGCATTGATCCGCTGTGGATCGTCCAACTCGCGCCACATCTGTGCAAAACCACTTACCAAAACCCGCATTGGAACGTGGCGGCGGGAAATGTTTTGGTCGAGGAGCGCACCACGCTTTACGGTATGGAAGTCCGCAAGGTCAAAGTCTCGCACGGCAACATCAATCCTGAGGAAGCGACGGAAATTTTCATCCGCGCCGCGCTCGTTGAAGATGATCTGTTGCCATCGCGCCGCAAAGTCACCGATGACGAAAGCGACGATGATGACACGCGCATTTTACGTTCAGCCGACAAGCCGCAGCCGTTACCGCCGCAATATTCGTTTCTCGAACACAACCGGAAGATTCGCGAGAAGATCGAGAACTGGCAGACGCGCGTGCGCAGTCACAGCCTCGGCAATCTGGATGAAAAACTTTTTGAATTTTACGCGCACCGGATCCAGAAAATTTCTTCCGTTCACGAATTGAACCGCCTCATTCGCGATTGCGGTGGCCCCGATTTTCTTTGTGCGACGGAAGCGGATTTGACCGGCGGAACTGCGTTGAACTTTGACAGCAACGCGTTTCCCGATGCCGTGCCGCTCGGTGGTCAGCCTGTCGCCGTGGCTTATGCGTATTCGCCCGGCGAAGAAAATGACGGCGCGACGGTGAAGCTCGGTTTCAGTCTGGCGCAAACCGTTTCGCAATCGTGCGTGGAATGGTCGGTGCCTGGTTTGCGCGAAGGTTTGGTAAATGAATTGTTGCGCGCGCTTCCCAAAAGTATTCGTCGTGAGCTGCAACCATTCCCGCCGAAAGTCGTGGAAATCGTCAACGAGCTGCAAGCCACGGGCGAATCGTTGCCGGCGGATTTGGCATTGTTCATCCGCAAAAAATACGGCGTGGAGATTCCGTTGAACGCGTGGCCAACGGATGCGATTCCGGCGCACTTGCGTCCGCGCATTGAAGTCGTCGGCAACGATCAGAAAACCATCGGCACGAGTCGTGATCTCGCGGCGCTCCGCCAAAAATTGGAGCAGGTGAAAACCAAACCTGCGCCGGATAATTCGGCTTGGACACGCGCGGCGCAGCAGTGGGAACGCTCCGGCATCACGTCATGGAATTTCGGCACGCTGCCCGCGCGCATCACCGTCAGCGAAACTGGTCCGGTGCCGACTTACGCGTGGCCGGGTTTGCAACTTGCAAAAGATGCAATCGCATTGCGACTTTTTCGCACCGAAGATTTGGCGCGACAGGCGACTTTGGTTGGTATTCAAAAGCTGGTGGAGCTGGCGCTCGCGAAAGATTTTGCGTGGCTGCATCGCGACTTGCGCGAGTTGAATCGTTTTGACGCGCTCGTGGCGAATCTGTGTCCGTTGGATGAATTGCAGGCAAACGCATTTGAAAATCTCAAACACTACATTTTGCCGGCCGAAGTTTTTTCGCCGCTGAACGAAGAAAATTTCGCCGCCGCCGTGCAGCAAGCGCGGTTGCAAATTCCCGGCCTCGCAATAAAACTCGTGGATCAAGTCGGCGTGATTTTGCGGGCGCGAAAAGAAATTCAATCGCGGTGCGGGCCGGCGCCCACGCTGCCGACGACAAAACCAAAAACGCTTTCCGATTTTAGCCAATTGAGCATCGCCACCAAAGACGCGGCCAAGCCGACGAATGTTTGGGCGGAAGCATTGGACGCGTTGCTGCCGCGAAATTTTCTGGAGGAAATTCCGTTCGCACAGCTCGCGCATTTGCCGCGTTATTTGAAGGCGCTGACCATGCGGATGGAGCGGGCCAAATTAAATCCGCTGAAAGATCGCGAGCGGCTGGCGCAACTCGCGCCTTACACTGCCGCCCTGAAAAAAATCCGGGAAAATCCGCCCAAAGCGGCGGAAGCAAAACGGCGAGTGGAGGAATTCCGCTGGCTGATCGAGGAATTTAAGGTCTCGGTGTTCGCGCAGGAATTGGGCACGGCGATGCCGGTTTCGCCGCAACGGCTGGAACAGTTGCGGCAACAATTATTTTAAAAATTGCTCAGGCTTTGCTGCGGGGACTAAGAACATCCGCCACGGTTTGGGCCAGTTTGGTGACGTCGAATGGCTTGGCAAGAAAATGGATGTCCGCTTGCAGATGAAAATTATCGTCGGCAAAATCCGTGCTGTAGCCGGTCGTGTAAATGATTTTCAACTGGGGATTTTCCAATAGCAGCCGGCGGGCAAGTTCCTTGCCGTTCATGCCGTCGGGCATGACCATGTCGGTGATGAGCAATCTGATTTCCTGGCGATTCTGCCGCCAGATTTCCAAGGCTTTGACGCCAGAATCCGCTTCGAGCACGCGATAGCCAAAACGCGTCAGCGCTTTGCGCACGGCCGTGCGAAGAGAGGCATCGTCTTCGGCGAGCAAAATGGTTTGGTTTCGGCCCGCCGCCGGGACCGGCGTTTGGCGCACCGCTGCGTCCGGGCTGGGCTTGATCTCGCGCGGCAAAAAAACGCGAAAGGTGGTGCCATGATTGACCTCGCTGTGAATGTTGATCCAGCCACGATGTTGCTGGACGATGCCAAAGACGGTGGCCAGTCCGAGACCGGTGCCTTTGCCGACACTTTTGGTGGTGAAAAACGGTTCGAAAATGCGCGACATGATTTCCGGTGGAATGCCGCAGCCGTTGTCGCTGACGCTCAAGCAGGCGAAGGCGCCGGACCGCGCCTGCGCCAATTGCGCCGCCGCGGTTTCATCCAATTCGACGGCGGAGGTTTGGATGACCAAGCGGCCGCCATCGGGCATTGCGTCCCGGGCATTGACGGAAAGATTCAGCAGCACTTGATCCAACATGCCCGAATCGGCATGGATGTATAATGGCTCGGCGGCATAATTAAATTCCATCACCACGTCTTCGCCCAAAATGCGTCCCAGCATTTTGTTCATGTTGGCGACGATTTCATTGAGGTCGTGATTTTTGAACTGCATCGCCTGGCGGCGGCTGAAGAGCAGCAGTTGGCGGGTGAGATTCGTCGCGCGGATCGCGGCTTTTTCGATTTCCGGCGCGTAATCCATGCGGATCACGGCCAGGCTTTCCTCGTCTTTCAACAAGTGCGCGTGCATTTGGATGACGGCGAGGATGTTGTTGAAATCGTGCGCGACGCCGCCGGCGAGCTGGCCGACGGCCTCCATTTTTTGCGCCTGGCGAAATTGCGCTTCCAGCTTGCGGTTCTCGGTGATGTCGCGAAACGACCAGATGCGGCCGTAAATTCTCCCAGCGTTGTCCCGCACCGGCGCGGAATAGCGGTCCAAAATCGTGCCGTCCATGAGTTCGATTTCATCCTGGCTCGTCTCCTCCGGATGCGCGTAAAGATACGCCACTTTTTCCACGAACGTCTTGGGGTCTTTCGTCTGGTTGGTGCAATGAACCAGCTGGGCAGCGTCATCCTTGTCCTCGATGATGTCCTGGGGAATTTTCCACAGCTCTTTCATCCGGCGGTTCTGCAGCATTTTCTTGTGACCGTTATGCACCACCAAAATGCCGTCAATCGACGCTTCCAACTGCGCTTCGAGAAGCGCGGATTTCCAGCGCAATTCCTCCTCGGTGAGCCGACGCTCCTCGCGTAATTTTTTTTGTTCCAGCGCGCGTTCCACCGCGCTGCCCAGCCGACCAATCCGGTCTTTCAATAAATAATCCGTGGCCCCGAGCCGCATCGCTTCCACCGCCGCGTCTTCCCCCACCGTTCCTGAAACGAGAATGAACGGCACGTTCAAACCGCTGGCCGTCGTGAGCTGCGCCGCGCGCAACCCGCTGAATTGCGGCATCGCATAATCCGACAGCACCAGGTCCGGCCGCTTGGCCAGCTCCGCCAAAAAATCGGCTTCCGTCTGCACGCGCTTCCATTGCGGCGCGTAGCCGTGATGCCGCAATTGCGCGACCATCAGCTCCGCATCATCCGGCGAATCTTCCGCGATTAAAACGTTGAGGGGCGTGGGCATAAATCAAAGCTTGGGCGGCTGGTTGAGCAAAAGCCAATAGAGACCGAGTTTTTGCACCACTTCAGCGAACTGCACGAAGTTGACCGGCTTGACGATGTAGCTGTTCACGCCCAGATTGTAGCTGGCCACCACATCGTTCTGCTCCTTGGAAGAAGTGAGCACGACCACGGGAATATTTTTCGTGCGCGGATCCGTTTTGATCGCGCGCAACACTTCCAGGCCGTCCACTTTTGGCAGCTTCAAATCCAGCAGCACCACCTTCGGCATGTTTTCCACTTTGCGGTTGGCGTGCGCGCCGCGGCAAAAAATAAAATCCAGCGCCTCCACGCCGTCGCGCGCCACTTGAATGCGGTTGGCCAGATTCATTTTGCGCAACGCATGGAGGGCCATGTCCAGATCGTCCGCGTTGTCTTCCACCAGCAGGATTTCAATTTCGTTCGGTTCGCTCATGTTTGGTGTTTTCTTCCAAGGTAAAATAAAACGTCGCGCCGCGGCCTTCCGCCGCCGCGGTCCAGATGCGGCCGCCATGCCGGTGGATGATGCGATGCACGATTGCCAAACCGACGCCCGTGCCTTCAAATTCGTCCGCACGATGCAGGCGTTGAAACACGGCGAATAATTTGTGGGCGTATTTCATGTCAAAACCCGTGCCGTTGTCGCGCACGAAAAAAACCCGCTCGTCGTTGACCTCGTCGCAGCCGATTTCAATGACCGCCGGCGCGCGGCCGCGCGTGTATTTGACCGCGTTGGAAATCAGATTGACCCAGACCTGCTGTAGCAGCGCGGGATCGCCCAAGCACGCGGGCAAATGTCCGACGTTCACCGTGATGGGCCGTTCGGCGGCCGGCGGCAGCGTTTCCGCGAGCACGGATTTTACCAGCTTGGACGAGTTGATTTTCTGCCGGTTCATTGGCTGCCGGCTCAACCGCGAGAAGGCCAGCAGGTCATCGATCAATTCGCCCATCCGCTGGCCGCCGAGCCGGATGCGTTCCAGATACCGCCGGCCTTCGCCGTTTAGCTGCGGGCCGAATTCGTCCAGCACAATGCCCGCGAAACCGTTCACGGCGCGCAACGGCGCGCGCAAATCGTGCGAGACCGAATAGCTGAATGCCTCCAACTCTTTGTTGGCCGCTTCGAGCTGCGCCGTGCGCTCGATCACGCGCTGTTCCAAGGTGGCGTTGAGCCGGCGGATGTTTTCCTCGGCGAGTTTCAAGGCATCCACATCGGTGTTCGTGCCAAACCATTGCACGACGTGGCCGGCGGAATCTTTCAGCGGTTGCACCCGCGTCAAAAAAGTGCGGAAGGTGCCATCCGCGCCGCACAGCGGAAATTCCATTTCGAACGGCGCGCCCGTTTCAATCGCATGTTGCCAGCCGGCCATGACGCGCGGCAACGTTTCGGGATGATGCACTTTCTGCCAGCCCCAGCCTTCCATCTGCTCGGGGGTCGTGCCCGTATATTCATACCAGCGCTGGTTATACCAGAAAATATATCCGTCCGCGCGGCCGATCCAGGCGAGTTGGGGAATGGAGTTGGCCATCGTGCGAAACCGCGCCTCACTTTCCTGCAACGCGGCTTCCGCGCGCTTGCGTTGGGTGATGTCCAGCGCCGAGCCGAGCAGGCAGGTTTCCCCGCCAATGACCAGTTGCACGCCGGACCATAATATCTGGATTGCCTGGCCGGATTTCGCACGCAGTTCGATTTCAAAATCCTGCACCCCGCCATGCTCCTGAAGTTCCGCGAACAAGGCCGCGCGCTGCCGCAAATCAATCCAGGTGTTCAGTTCGAAAACCGTGCGACCGATGACTTCATCGCGAGTCCATTGAAAAATTTTCAGGAAGGCGTTGTTGACGTCCAGATAACGGCCGTCTCTCCCGGTCGAAAGCGACGTGGCCACCGGGCTGGAATTGAACATCCGGGAAAACCGTTCTTCGCTCTCGCGCAGGGCCAGTTCCGCGCGCTTGCGTTCGGTGATGTCAAGGTTGGTGCCCACCACCCATTCGGCTTGGCCATTGACGTTCGTGCGCACCGTCTCGACCGCTTGCAGGTGGCGGCATTCTTTGTCGTTCGCGCGCTGGATGCGAAATTCGCGGTTGCTGCGGCCCCGCCGCCGAACGGTGTCTTGCAAAATCGCTTCTTGTTCGCGCAACTCCGCCGGCAGCACGGCGCCGGCCCAAAGGCCGTAATCAATAAAGCCATCGGGCGTCGGCGGCTGGCCATAAATCCGAAACATCTGCGCGTCCCAGCGGATTTTATTCGTGCGCACATTCCATTCCCAAATGCCCACGCCGGTCGCCTCGGTCGCCAGCCGCGTCCGCTCATCGCTTTCGTGCAACGCCGCCGCCACGCGTTTTCGTTCACTGATGTCCCGCGCCACTTTGGAGGCGCCGATGATTGCGCCGCTGGCATCCTTGATCGGCGAGACCGTGACCGAGACATCAATCAGCTCGCCATCTTTTTTCACGCGCACCGTTTCATAATGCTGCAAACTCTCGCCCCGCATGATCTGCGACATGATTTTTTCTTCGTCGTCCAAACGGTCCGGCGGAAACAGCAGGGTGATGGAGCGCCCCATCATCTCGCTCGCGGCATAACCAAACATCTTTTCCGCTCCGGAATTCCAACTGGTCACGCGGCTCTTCAAATCCTTGCCGATGATCGCGTCAAAGGACGAATCAACCATGGCCGTGAGCAGGCGCGACGCTTTTTCCGCCTGCATCCGCTCCGTGATGTCACGCAGAATGACGGTGTAAATTTTTTCCCCCGCGACTTCGATTTTGGAAATGGATGCCTCAATGGGAAATTCCTCGCCATCGGCTCGCAAGGCGCTGAGTGCGCCGAGCAAGCGCATGGACGACGAAGTGACGCCGCTTTTCCCGAAATCCGTCACCTGCTGCCAATGTTCGGCGCGAAAATGTTGCGGGATGAACCGGTCGAGCGGCTGGCCCAAAGTGGCCGCTGCGGAGCAACGAAAAAGTTTTTCGGCGGCCAGGTTGAACAGCACGATTTTTTGCTGCTCATCCACGCTGATGATCGCATCCATCGCGGAACCGACGATGCCGGCCATGCGCGCCTCGCTGGCAGCCAGGCTCGCCGTGCGCTTGCGAACGTGGCTTTCAAGCTGGTCGTTGGCCGCCAGCAACGCCGCCTCCGCAAGCTGCGTCCGGGCAAAATCCTGCCGGATGGCGAACAGCGCCAAGGCCGCCACGCCAAACGCCAGCACGCAACTGCCGGCAATGAAAAGGCGCGCGATGAAGGCATCGTGCTGCGCCACCCGGTGGCGTTGTTCCAACAGCGAATTTTCCGTGGCCTCCATCTCGGCCACAATGGTGCGCAGACGCTCTTGCATCACTGTCCCCCGACCGCTGGCGACCTCCGCTTGGGCCTTCGCAAAACCTTGATTGCGCCGCTGGTCGATGCTGACCGTCGCCTGTTCCAGCCGCGCCGCCACCGCCGGCTCAAGCAGGTCGAGTTGATGCTGCTGCCCGGCATTGTCCTTCGTCAGTTGGCGCAAATCGGAAAGCTCAGGGGCGACCCGCTCGCGGGCCTCGCCAAATGATTTCAGAAAATTCTTGTCGCCCGTGATGATGTAGCCGCGTTGCGCGGTTTCGGCTTCGGTGACGGTGGATAGCAACTGGCGCAAATCCGCGATCACTTTTTGCGTATGGCGTGACCACTCGGCTTGTTCACTCGAATGGATCTGGCTCGTCCAGGCGATGAAGCCGGTCGCGGCAAGACAGAGCAAAGTAAATATAAAGCCAGCCTGAATTTTTAGTTCGGTGGCAAAATTTTTGCGGAACAACGCCGCGTCAACCGGCCCCATTTTTTCCGAGGTGTTTAGAGCGCCGCCCTCGACGCGTTGCATCTCGATTTGCATAAGCCCGCCGAGCAAGGCGATGCCGAAGCCCGTGCCAGCGTAGAGAACCATGCCGATCCATCCCACCATTCCGCCGGGATCAAAACTTCCACGCGGCGGCAGCAGAAAATAATCGGCCGCAAGTCCTCCCAGCACGACGGCGGCCACGGCGGGACCAAAGCCACGGAGCCACGCCGTCACTAAAATCGCGAAGAGAATGGTGGCGAACGGAAACGCATCGCCCAGCAAGGGATCCAGCAAGCGGCGCACGCCCACCGCCACCATGACACTGAACACAGCGACGCCATAACGAAACAGGAATTGGGGGCGGCGGTGGGTCATAAACAGAAGCAGACCTTAACCGCAGAAAAGTGCAAATAATTTTTTTGAAGATGACGCGACCGGGCGGAAGTGGCGCTGATGGGGTCCATCACCACGGCCCGAAGGTCGCCGAGTTCCTTGAGCGATCCTTTAAATATTTGTTGCGTTGGCATAACCCCAGACATTTGTATTCCCAGCGCCACTTCTAACCCGCCAACCGTCCGCATTCACCCCGCCGGCAGGATGACTTTCATCGCCTTTGCTTCCATGGGTTTCAACAGCGCCCAATCCAAATTTAACTGCGGGGTGGTGCGGGTCAAGGATTGAAAATCCACCGGCTTGACGATGTAGCCGTCCGCCCCGAGCCGCAGGCATTCTTCAATATCGCGGCTTCGCGCCGACACGGTTAATACCACGACCGCAACATCCCGCATTGATTTCTCCGCCTTGATCTGGCGCAGCACTTCCAGTCCGCTGACTTTCGGCAAATTCAGGTCCAACAGGATGATTTGCGGCCGCACCTCTGGTTTACGCTTGACATGATCGCCGCGGCAGAACATGTAATCCAAGGCTTCCGCGCCGTCTCGCACCACATGGATCTGGTTGGTGAAACGCGCCCGCTTGAGCGCGTGCAACGTCAGGGCCACGTCATCGGCACTGTCTTCGACCAGCAACACTTCCACGAATTTTTTCGGGAAACTGCGATAGGGGCCGGCACCGCCAACTCCACCCGTGAGTTCGGGCGAATGAAAAAAATCGAAGATGGAAACGTGCAGCGCCTCCGCTAGTTTTTCCATGCTCTTCAACGAAAGGTTGCGGGCGCCGCGTTCCACATCCGATATATAAGTGCGATGCAGGTCGGAGCGTTCGGCCAGTTCCTCTTGGGAAATTCCCAGAAGCTTTCGCCACACCTTGACCGCCGTTCCAAATCTTTGTTGTATGTTAAACTTTTGCACAGCCATGTTTTTTGTCGCGTCAGCTTAACAGGCTTCACAACAGACGATAAGTGACCAACTTAAAATTATCAAAAATGCTTGAATGATATTATTTCTATAACGCATCACCGCAAAATCGCAACCGACAATCGTTAACGCAATTTTTTGGAGGGTGCCGACCAATTGCCAACGCGCAAAGTTAATTGAAAGTTTTTGCCGGCGACCTCCTTCGGTTTTTCGTGTGTATTCGGTCATAAATTTATTGCCGGGATATTCCCAAAACCAAATCGGCGATAAGCCGCGCCAGGCTGGTCATTTTTTTTTAGCGTGCGCAAAAAGCCGCAATCCGGCGACCGGGTGGTGCTGCGCAAAAAAACTCACCTTGCCGCAAACCCCTTTAAAATCGGGGGTAAATTTATTCGTCGCCGTTGACGGGAGGTTTGGCATCGCCGTTGCTATGAGCCGTTGGCCAACTACAAACGTGCAAGGTCGGAATCTATACACGGCCCGTGGATGCGGGCGTGTCGTTGGCGGACGAGCGCAGACCAAACAAAAACAAACTATGAAGAAAATTGAAGCGATTATAAAACCATTCAAATTGGAGGAGGTCAAAGACGCCCTCAGCGAAATCGGCATCGAAGGCATGACCGTGAGCGAGGTCAAAGGATTCGGCCGCCAAAAAGGCCACACCGAAATCTATCGCGGCAGCGAATACACGGTGGATTTCCTGCCGAAGATCAAAATTGAACTCGTCATCGCGGATGCGCAAAAAGACGCCGCCGTGGGTGCCATCATCAAGGCGGCCAAAACCGGCAAAATCGGCGACGGCAAAGTGTTTGTTTCCACCGTCGAAGAATCCATTCGTATTCGCACCGAAGAAAAAGGTGACGCAGCTATTTAATCCAACCCAACCTAAATAAACTGAACCTCACCTGATATGAAAAAACAATTTCTAACCCTGGCCCTGCTGGCGGGAACCGTGTTCGGAACGCTTTCCGTCCGCGCGGATGACACGAACACGATGGCGACCAATGCGATGGCGGCAGCCACCAACGCCATGGCCGCCGGCACCAACACCGTGGCGGCAGCCCCGGCAGCCCCGGCCCCGACGAACGCGCCTTCCATGGAACAACGGCTCGAATCGGTCGAGGCATATTTTCAGAATGGCGATCCGACGGCGACCTACAAAGACACGAATGGCAACTGGACGGTCAGCTTTGCGGCGGGCCCTTCGATCATCAACACCAACTTGGCGAACAGCACCGGGGCAAACGTTTCTTATCCCGGCGCGGGACATAACGCCTGGCTGCTGACCAGCACGGCCTTGGTGTTGTTCATGACGCTGCCCGGCCTCGCGTTGTTCTACGGCGGTATGGTGCGCAAGAAAAACGTGCTGTCTGTCCTCGCGCAATGCTTCCTGATCACCGGCCTCGTAACCATCCTCTGGGTGTTCGTCGGCTACGGCATGATCTTCGGCGGCACCGGCGCGATGGCGAAAGAAGACGTCATCTCCGGCTGGGTCGGCAGTCCGAAAATCTGCTGGATGCTGAACAACGTGACGTCCGCACCCAATCCGAATTATTCCTACTGGGTTTCGGAAAACGTGTATTGCATGTTCCAGTTGATGTTTGCGATCATCACGCCCGCGCTCATCATCGGCTCCATTGCCGAACGCATGAAGTTCAAAGCGATCTTCGTGTTCATGACGCTGTGGATGCTCATCGTCTATTTTACCCAAGGTCACGCGGTCTGGGGTATTAACGGTTACATGAACGGCGTGTGGAACGCCGCGGCCCCGATCAAAGCCATGGACTTCGCTGGTGGCACGGTGGTGCATATGACCTCCGGTTACTCCGCCTTGGTGCTGGCGATCATCCTCGGCAAACGCAAAGGGTTCGGCAAAGAAAACTTCGCGCCGCACAGCCTGGTGATGACCTTCATCGGCACCGGCATGCTCTGGGTCGGCTGGTATGGTTTCAACTCCGGTTCCGCCGTCGCCGCCGACGTGATCGCGGCCAACGCCTTCACCACCACGACGATCGCCACCGCAATCGCCTCGTTCGTCTGGCCGATGTGGGAATGGATCGTCAAAGGCAAGCCGAGCGTGCTCGGTTTCTGCTCCGGCGCCGTCGCCGGCCTTGTCGTGATCACGCCCGCCTGCGGTTACATCACGCCCCAAGGTTCGATCTGGATCGGTATCGCGGCCGGCACCATCTGCTGGTTCATGTGCTACAAAGTCAAAGGCTGGTTCGGTTACGATGATGCGTTGGACACCTTCGGCGTTCACGCCATCGGCGGAACCACCGGTGCCATCATGACCGGCATGCTGGCGCGCAATGCGGCGAACCCGAACTTCGCCACCAACCTGAGCAAATACGTCACCGACTCCTGCTTCCAGCCGCTCGTGAAAGAGCAGCTCAAAGCCGTCGCCATCACCATCGTGCTGAGCGTGGTGGGCACCGTGATCATCGCCTACGTCACCAAACTGCTCGTGGGTCTGCGGCCGACGGAAGAAGTCGAAATGACCGGTTTGGATGAATCCGAACACGGCGAACTCGGTTACCACGACTGAGCTTAAGCTGCGGAGGAACCGAAAATCACACGGCGGGCAACGCAAGTTGCCCGCCGTTTTTTATGGATCAGCCTGGTTTTATTCAGCGAACTTGCACGACCAGCGCAGTGGTGTTGTCGCGACCGGAAAGTTTTAACGACTCGGTCACGAGCTGTTGCGCCAGGTTTTCATTTCTTTTGGACGCACGCAAAATGTCCACCAGATGATGGTTATAAAGCCCGTCCGTCAGTCCGTCCGTGCAAAGAAGAAAAGTGTCGCCGGCTTCATATCCCACCGCGCCGACTTGCGGTTCCACAAATTGATTGGTGCCGCCCAGCGCTTTTTGCAGCAGATGCCGGCGCGGATGCGTGCGCGCCTCGCGTTCGTTGATCTGTCCATTCCGAAAGAGCCAGCCGACATGCGTGTCGTCGTGCGTGAGCTGTTTGATTTCGTCGGCGGCGGCCGGCAGATGATAAAGCCGCGTGTCGCCGAGATGCGCGAAATACATCCAGCCCGGCGTGAACCACGTCAAACTTAAGGTCGTTTGCATGCCCGCACATTCTTCGTAGCAACTGCCAAGATATGCGAGGGCGCGGTGGACTTGCGCAAACAATTCCGTCAATACATCGGTGAAACCAGCTTCCAAACCGACGGCGGCCTGGCCAAACGCGCGCGGCAGCAGCGTGGTGATCTTTTCCACCGCGATCTGGCTGGCGTATTCGCCCGCGAGCGCGCCGCCCATGCCATCGCTCACGGCAAACGTGAAATCCATTTTTTCGATGGAGGCCTCGCCGATTTTTCCGAGCCGTTGCACCTCGCGCGAATCAAAGCGCAGGCCGAGAAAGGAATCTTCATTGTTCTGGCGCACCTTGCCGGTGTCCGAGCAGGCGGACCATTTCAGGGCAACGGATTTTTTCGCCGCGATTTTCTTCATGCGCGGAATTTATGCACCGCGAAATATGCGAACCACGCGAAAGAAAAAATTTTGCCCGCATGTTTTGCGTAGTTCGCGGTTAAACTTTTCTCGACGATTTTCATGCCGGTTTGACTTCGGGCAGAATGGTGGCGAATTCAAAATCAATCAAACAAAAGCGGCCGTCAGAAAAACGGTAGGCCACGTTGCGCATCTCCGGATCGTCGTGCCGCACGCCGAACGCTTCCAGCTGGGCGAACAATTCTTTCACCCGCGGTTCGTCCAGATGCTCCACGCGCGTGCCGCAGTTGGTGGTGACGATGCGCAGATTTTTTTCATCCGCTTCCAGCAGGCGCGGCACGAAGGGGCAGCCGCGCGCTTCCAGATGGCGCAGCACGCGCACCTCGTTCGCGAAGCGCGTCGCGGCGTCGGCCCCGTGGTAGGCCTTGAACACCCGGCCGTCGAAGCCGAGATGCACCGTCGCGCGCAGCGTGTCCTTGACCTTCAACATACCGGGCACTATCGCGCAGATGAACGCGCTTGGAAAGCCACATTGAGTTGGGGTTAGAAAAAATTATTTCCGGGGGATTGATTTGCCCATGATGTTTAAAAAAAAACAGTCCGCCGGCGAAACCCGTGCTGGCAAAATATAAACATCAACCGCAGAAAACCCTTGAAATTATTCGCTAAAGTGTCGGTCGGCGGCGGCCGATGACCAAAGTTCTTGCGACATGGCATCCGCCGTGCTAAAAACGCTTTTCACAGGAAAATTAAAAAACACTTCGGCGCGTGGCTGCCGAGAAATTCCTGGCTTAAAACGACAACAACAACCATCACGCACATGGCAAAATATAAATTAGAATACATCTGGCTCGACGGTTATGAACCCGTCGCCAACCTCCGCGGCAAAACTCAGATCAAGGAATTCAAGGCTTTTCCCAAGCTCGAAGAACTTCCGATGTGGGGCTTCGATGGCAGTTCGACGCGGCAAGCCGAAGGCCGCACTTCCGATTGTATGCTCAAGCCAGTGGCTGTCTATCCTGACACCACCAAAAAAAACGGTGCCCTCGTCATGTGCGAAGTCATGATGCCGGACGGCAAAACGCCGCATCCCACGAACGCCCGCGCGACCATTCTCGATGACCCCGGCGCGTGGTTCGGTTTCGAGCAGGAATATTTTCTCTACAAAGACGGCGTGCCGTTGGGCTTTCCCAAAGGCGGCGGTTTTCCGCCCCCGCAGGGCAAATACTACACCGGCGTCGGCTTTGAAAACGTCGGCTCTATCGCCCGCGAAATTGTGGACACGCATCTTGACCTCTGCCTCGACGCCGGCATCAACCACGAAGGCATCAACGCCGAAGTCGCCAAAGGCCAGTGGGAATTCCAGATCTTCGGCAAAGGTTCCAAAAACGCCGCCGATCAAATGTGGATCGCCCGCTACCTGCTCAACCGGCTCTGCGAAAAATACGAGGTTGAAGTGGTCTATCACTGCAAACCGCTCGGCAAAGATGTGGATTGGAACGGTTCCGGCATGCATTCCAATTTCTCGACCGAATACATGCGCAGCGTCGGCGGCAAAGATTATTTTGAAGCGCTCATGGCCGCGTTCGACAAATACAAGAACGAGCACATCGCCGTTTACGGCCCGGACAACCACCTGCGTTTGACCGGCCTGCATGAAACACAGTCCATCGACAAATTCAACTATGGCGTGGCCAACCGCGGCGCGTCCATCCGCGTCCCGCACAGCTTCGTCAACAACGATTACAAGGGCTACTTGGAAGATCGCCGGCCGAATTCCCAAGGTGATCCCTACAAGATCGCTAGCCGCATCCTCCAAACGATTGCCACCGTGCCAACCACCAAAAAGGCCGGCAAGAAATAGTCCCGCCCGCTGAGGAAGTGCGAACGGCGCGAACTTTGGTTCGCGCCGTTTTTTTATTTTTCAGAATCGCACAAAAAATTTTCGCCGTCAGATTTTTGTTTCAGCCAGTTGCAGCACGCGCGCGAACTGCGCCGCGTTCACCGGCGTCACGGAGAGGCGCGATTGTTTCACGAGCGGCAGGTCGCCCAGAATTTTGTCCGCCTTGATCATGTCGAGCGACACAGGTTTGGCCAGCGGCTTTACGGGCGCGAGATCCACGCACGACCAGTCGCCTTCGTCCGCCGTCGGGTCAGGAAAAAATTCCTTTTGCACTTTCGCCACCCCGACAATTTGCTTCTCGGTCACGCTGTGGTAAAAACACACGAGGTCGCCTTTTTTCATCGCGCGGAGGTTGTTTCGCGCCTGAAAATTGCGCACGCCGGTCCACGCCGTTTGGCCGTCCTTGACGAGTTGCGCCCACGCGTAAGCGGCGGGTTCCGATTTGACGAGCCAGTGATTCATGGAAAAAATTTGCGGTTGATGATTTACGATTTACGATTGCCGCATGAGTTTTGCCGAGAACCTGGCCGCAATTCAACAACGGATTCACGCCGCGTGCGAACGCAGCGGACGCGATCCGGCTTCCGTGCTGTTGCTGGCCGTTTCCAAATCGCATCCGCCGGAAACCATCCGCGAGGCCGTGGAAAACGGGCAGGTTTTTTTTGGCGAGAACAAGATTCAGGAAGCGAAGGCAAAAATTCCGCTGAGCCCGGGCAAGGCGCGCTGGCATTTCATCGGCCATTTGCAGTCGAACAAAGTCCGCGACGCGGTCGAACTTTTCGAAATGATTCAGGGCGTGGACAGTCTGGCCATCGCGCAGGAAATCAATCGCCGCGCCGAGCAGGCGGCCAAGACGGTGGCGCTGCTGCTGGAAGTGAATGTCGCGGGCGAGGCGAGCAAGTTCGGCTACACGCCGGAAAAATTATTCGCGGAATTGAAAACGTTGGACGCCCTGCCCCGCATCGAAGTTCACGGGCTGATGGCGATCCCGCCGTTCAGTCCGGTCGCCGAAAAATCGCGGGTATATTTCCAGCGGCTGCGCGAATTGAAAGGGCAATGCGAGCAGATTCTCGGCGTGCCGCTGCCGCATTTGAGCATGGGCATGAGCGGTGATTTTGCAGTGGCCATCGAGGAAGGCGCGACGATGGTGCGCGTCGGCACCGCGCTATTTGGCGAGCGGGTGGGCAGCGGGCGGCGGATGGAAACGGACTAAATGTTTTCGTAATTCCGCCGATATGAACTAATCTGAAACTATGACCGTGGACACGTTCAAGCGCGAGATTGATGAGGCCGTGAGGAATTACGACCGTTATGTCATCTGCCTGCAAAAAACGCCGGATGAATTTGCCGATGCGCTGAGTTCATTGCTGCAAAAAGCCATCAAAGCCTACAATCAACGCGCGGCGGGAATGCGGCATGGCATCGCGCTGGACCAGGATGTCACGGTGATTTTGAGCCAGAGCGATGAACTGCGGCCGTTGTGCGGAATTTATTTCAATCTCCACTCGCCCTACAAAAAAGAATCGCTGCCGAAAACTGTCAAGCCGCTCGTCGAAAAATTGCCCCCCGGCAAATAATCAGCGATCGCGAACCGTATCGCCCGGATTCGCATCCCCGGAAATCAAATCGCCCACCGTGTTGTTGCCGTCCTGCGGCCCGGTGATTCTAATTTCCGCGACTTTCAAACCCGCACGGTAAAGAAACACCGTGGACTGCACGGCGGGGAGCTGGCCCGACGGAAAATTGAGCACCACAAACCGGCCGACGGCATTGACGGAAAGAACTTTGGCGGTGAGCGACAAATCCGGGGTGACGATGGCAGTGGAAAGGGTCGGCGCCGGTTGGGCGTTGGCGATCTCGTGGGATTTTGGCGAAGTGCATCCGGCCGCCAACCCGGCGATCAACAGCAGCGCTAACAGAAAATTGTTTTTCATTTCAACATGCTCAAACAAGCGGCAAAATGGAGCGGGCGAAGGGAATCGAACCCTCGTGTGCAGTTTGGAAGACTGCCGTTCTACCATTGAACTACGCCCGCTGCCGACGCAAATCATATCGCCCGCGCTTGCCATGTCAATCCGCCGTCACTAAACTTCCGGCGATGAATTCGCTGCTTCTGACCGGCGGGCGCGTGGTTGATCCCGCCAATCATTTCGATGCCCTCGCCGACGTGCTCATCGTGGATGGAAAAATTTCCGCCGTCGGCCAAAAACTTTCCGCGCCGGCCGGAACTGAAATTTTTGACGCGACCGGAAAAATTGTTTCGCCCGGCTTGATTGATCTGCACGTTCATTTCCGCGAACCTGGCCAGACGGCCAAGGAAACCATCGCAAGTGGCACGGCGGCGGCGGCGCGCGGCGGCTTCACTTCCGTCGTTTGCATGCCGAACACGTCGCCAGCCATTGACAGCGCGGGCACGGTGGCGCTCATTCACGAACGCGCCCGCGAGCAAGGTCTCGTGAATGTTTTCGTCACCGGTGCGATCACCAAAAACATTGCGGGCGAAGAACTCGCACCCATCGGCTCGCTGAAAAAAGCGGGCGTCGTCGCGATCACCGACGACGGCCATTGCGTGCAAAATAATGATCTCATGCGGCGCGCGTGCGAATACGCCAAGATGTTCGACCTGCCGATTTTCGATCATTGCCAGGATTATTCGCTCGTGACGGATGGCGTGATGCACGAAGGCTATTGGAATCTCGCGCTGGGCCTGCGCGGCTGGCCGGCGGCGGGCGAGGAAATGATTGTCGCGCGCAACATTTTGCTCGCGGAACTCACCGGCGCAAAAATTCATTGCCAACATTTGAGCGCGGCCGGCAGCGTCGCGCTTTTGCGCGCCGCCAAAAAACGCGGTGTCTCCATTTCCGGCGAAGCGTGTCCGCACCATTTCACCTTGACTGACGCCGCGATTGCCGGCAGCGAAAAATTCTGGGCCCATGATGGCCAACAACTTTCAACCTTCAACCTTCAACCTTCAACCTTGCCCGAATGGTCGAACTACGACACAAATTTCAAAATGAATCCGCCGTTGCGCTCGGCCCAGGACCGCGCGGCGATTCTCGCCGGCCTGACCGACGGCACGATTGACATTTTGTGCAGCGACCACGCGCCGCATTGCGATTACGAGAAGGAAGTCGAATTTGATTACGCGCCGTTCGGCATCACCGGTCTCGAAACGGAACTCGCGCTCTCGCTGATGCAACTGGTCCATACGAAAAAAATTTCGCTCGGGGACATGATCGCCAAATTTACGGTCAACCCGGCGCGCTTGCTGAATTTGAACAAAGGCACCTTGAGCGTCGGCGCGGACGCAGACGTGACGGTTTTTGATGCGGACGCGGAATGGATTTACGACCGCGAAAATTCCGCGAGCAAATCCAAAAACAATCCGTTTTTCGGCTGGAAACTCAAAGGCAAAACCGTCGCGACCATTGTCGGCGGAAAATTGGTTTTTCAGGCCGAAGCGGAAGCGGTCACGGCGTGAGCACGCGGAGCATCACTTCGTTGCGGCGAAAAAACGTCGGCGTCCACGGCGGATCGAAGTAGCCGTAAATCGGCCCGCCCGTGGTTTTCAATTTTTCCTGCGCCAGCCAGTTGTTCAATTTCGCCAGCGCGGCCGCTTCATTTTTCGCGTTGTGCCCGCCGCGGTAGCGCAGCACGGCGAAACGGCCGCCGGGAATTTCCTGCACGGACAATTTGGCGTCGTTCGGTTTTGGTGCCGCGCTGGCGCTCATGTTTTTGGGCATCACAAAGGCCATCGTGGCGTTCGTGTTGTCGCCGGCCATGTAAACCGGCGTGGTCATGGAAATTTTTTGTTTCGCCGCATTATCGCCGCCGATGAAGCGGAACAACCGCATGAAGCTGTCGTCCGAACCGTGCACCGAGGTTTCCACCCAGACGAGCGCGGGATAGTCGCGCAGCTCAAATTTGCCGTCGGCGCGCACGACCTGATACGGCGCGGTTTCGTAACCGGCGCGCACGGTCCCGCAGCCCACGGCGAGCAGTCCGGTCAAGGCGGCGAGAGAAAGGGCCATAAAAATCAGCTTCCAAAAATTTTTCACGTCGGGGCAAATTGTTTTTTTAACGCCTCGGCACGGTAATCGAAAATCTTTTTGACGTCGTGCCGCACAAAAAAATGATTCACCAGCGCGCCGCCCGGCACGACGTAAAAGACCCGGTCATAGCAAAGCGTGCCGCCGTCCCGTTCTTCAAACGTGTGCAGGTGCGTCCAGCGGCGATACGGCCCGCGAAGCTGTTCGTCGCAAAATTTGAACGGCGGTTTCCATTCGGTGATTTCCGTGCGCCAGCGCACCGGCAGGCCGTGGATGCGCAGTTTGTAATCAATGATCGCGCCGGCGCGCATCGGTATTTCGCCCGGCGTCAGGACGGTGAAATTCAACCATGGCGGCGTGATGACTTCAAGATTGCGCGCGTCGGCGAAAAAGGGGAAAACTTTTTCGCGCGGCACCGGCAGCCAGAGTTCCGTTTCAAACGTGTGCGTTGTCACAAGCGGCCAATCTAACGCAAAATAAGTTCCGCGCAAATCGGTTCACGCTTGAACGGCGGCGCGCGTGACTTTAACATCTTCGAAATTCTTGATGAAAGCCATTTTAGCCCTCGAAGACGGTTCAGTGTTTCACGGCACCGGTTTTGGCGCGCGGGCGTCTGCGTGCGGCGAAGTTTGTTTCAACACCTCGATGACCGGGTATCAGGAAATCCTGACCGACCCGTCCTACAAAGGCCAGATCGTCACGATGACGTATCCGCTCATCGGCAATTACGGCGTGAACTTGCAGGATGTGGAGTCGTGGAAACCGCACGCGGCGGGTTTTGTGATCCGCGAACTCTCGCCGGTCGTGAGCAACTGGCGCGCGGATTTTTCGCTGGAAAAATATCTGGAAGATAACGGCATTCCTGGCATTCAAGGCATTGACACGCGCGCCCTGACGAAAAAATTGCGCGTGCGCGGCGCGCTGAATGGCTTCATCACCACCGAAGATATTTCCGAAGCCGAAGCGGTGCGGCGCGCGAAGGAATTCGTTTTTGTCGGCGTGGATTACGTCAAAGAGGTCACGCACAAAAAGGAATTTCGCTGGGACGAAAAAGATGAGCAAAGCGCGGCGTTTGATTTGGTGCGCGGCTTGAAAAATGCCGACGCGCGCCACACGCGCAAGCCGCTGCCGCCGGCGGACATTCCGATCGTTGCGTTCGACTACGGCATGAAATACAACATCCTGCGCCGGCTGCGGCAGCACGGTTTTGCCACGCAGGTTTTGCCCGCGACCGCGAGCGCCGCCGACGCGCTCAAGCATAAACCTGCTGGAATTTTTCTGTCGAACGGCCCGGGCGATCCGGCCGCGCTGGACTACGTCGTGCGCGAAGTGAAAAAACTTTTGGACACGGGCATTCCGATTTTTGGCATTTGCCTCGGCAACCAGATTCTCGGCCAGGCGTTCGGCGGCAAAACGTTTAAACTGAAATTCGGCCATCGCGGCGGCAACCAGCCGGTGAAAGATTTGGAATCGGGCAAAGTGGAAATCACCTCGCAAAATCACGGGTTTGCGGTCGATCCCAAAAGCCTGCCGTCGGATGTCGTCGTCACCCGCATTAATTTGAACGATCAGACGGTCGAAGGTTTGCGGCACAAGACCAAGCCGGTCTTCTGCGTGCAGTATCATCCGGAAGCCTCGCCCGGCCCGCATGATTCCACACCGCTGTTCGCGGAATTTCGCGCGCTGATCGAAAAAAAATAATTTTTCCGGGAACCCGATTTCCGTTTGACTTGAACTGCGCCGCGCCCATAATCCCTTAAAGAATCTATGGCCAAACTCGTTATCCTGAATCAGGGCATGACCGGTCGCACGTTTGAGTTGAACGTGGAGCGCAACACCGTGGGCCGCGTCGAGGATAACACGTTTCAGATTGCCGACGCTTCCGTTTCCAGTCATCACGCGGAAATTTTGCTGCGCGGCGCGGACATCGTCATCAAAGACCTTAACTCCACGAACGGCACTTTCATCAATGGCGAAAAAGTTTCCGAAGTGGTGCTCAAGCCCGGCCAGACGCTGCGATTCGGCCAGGTGGAATTGAAGATTGACGATGGCAAACCCGTGACCGCTCCGCCGCCGCCCGCGCCGGCTGGTGCGGCGCCGGCACCCACCGCGCCAAAGCGTCAGGTGGAATCCACCACGCTGGTGATTCCCCGGGGCGTGAGCTTGAGTGATTTGGAACAGGGCGGCACGCGTCCGCCCGGCTTCGACACGAACACGGCTTTCTCGAAAAAAACCAACAAGGTCAACCGTTACTTTCTCTTCATTGGTATCATTGTGGGCGTGGTCATCATTGGGCTGATCGTCTGGTCACTGTCGCTGACCAAGGCCAAATAATCTTTCGCGGCCAAGCAACCGCGGCTGCGGATAAAATTGCGGTCAACGGCCGTTCACGCGTGGCGTGCACTGAAACTTTTCCAGAATTTCGCTGGCAATAATCCCAGGCCGATGAATGCCAGCTGGCTGACGACGAAGAGCACCAGCCATTGGAAGGCCGCTTCCGTGAAGCCGTAGCTGTGCAGGCCGATGCCGAGCATGTTCACGCCGAACCATGACCACGCGGTGACGATGTTGCCGAAGATGGCGCAGTTGATGAGGCCGCGCTCGCGGATGATGCCACCCCACCGTAAATGCAAAATGAGTGCGTTCCACAACACAATGATAAGCGCGCCATTTTCCTTCGGATCCCAACCCCAGAAACGGCCCCACGATTGATCGGCCCAAATGCCGCCGAGCACCGTGCCGACAAAACTGAACAGCGTCGCGAAACAGACGATGCCGTAAATCATCCGCGCCAGCGCCTTGCCGGTTTCTGCGTCCAGCGTCTTCGTGAAAAATCCGCGCACAATGTAAATCAGCGCGAGGAAGCCGGCGACGAACGTGCTCGCGTAACCAGTCGTCACGGCGACAACGTGCGTGGCCAGCCAGAAATTCGTGTCCAGCACCGCGCGCATCATTTCCATCGTGTCGCCTTCGAGCGCAAGGTGGTGCGCGATGATCAGCGTGATGAAACCGATGCCGGAGGAAACGACCGCGCCGATGCCGTTCTTGTAAAATTTTTCCAGGATCAAACCCAGCAGCACCGCGCCCCAGCCAATGAAGATGGCGGAAGAATAAAGATTCGTGACGGGCGGACGCCCTTCCAAAACCATACGATAAATCAAGCCAGTCGTGTGAATCACAAACGCCAGGCAAATCAGCCACACCGACGCGCGGCGCAAGGTCTCCGATAAATTAAACCAAGAGAAAACTGCCAGCAGTCCGGCCAGAACATAAATGACCATCGCGTTGTAAAACGGCTCCATCTGGTTGAAGAAAACTTCCGCGCGCGCCTTGGTCATCGCCTTGGTCTGCGCGGGCACCAGCGTGGATTCGTAATCTCTCAACGCCGCGTTAAATTTGTCCGGCTGGTTGGCGGCGAGCGCGCCGTCCATTTCGGCATAATCGTGAACTGAGGCGTCAAGCGGCACGCCACGCGGGGCGTCGAGCAGCGCGTCGCCCATGCGCCGCCAATCGCGCGTGCCGTTCGGCGGCAAAATCAGCGGTGTTTCCAGGTTGCTCATGAATTGAAAATCCTGGATGAAGCCGGCGAACGCGGTGAAGTTGGTCTGGTCAAACGGCTGGCCGGCCTGCTGCGCTTTGGCGGCGGCGATGCCGGCGGGAATCATTTTTTCAAACACGGCCAGTTCATCCGGCCAGTCCTGGGCATCGGCGGGTTCCACGGCGTTTTTCAACTGCGCATAAAGCGTTAGCCGGTCGTGCATCTTGGCGACGGCGTTTTCGTAGGCGGTGCGGTTGGGAGCGTCAATTTTCTGCACGCGTTCGTTCTCGCGCTCGAACGCCTCCATCGCGGGCATGATCTGGTTCCACGAATAATGTTTGCCGTCGAAATGTTTCGCCGGGTCTTTTTCCGGCAGCTTCAGCAGCGAAATCAAATCGGGATTGTCCACCCGGAACGTCGGCCATTCGTCGGCCACGGCGGGATTCATCATCACATTCGCCAGCCATTCGGTCGCGGGCAGAATTTTCGGTTTTTCGTTCCAGGCTTTCCACGGCTCGGTGTTGATGGTCTGTTTTTCGCGGATGGCCAGCAGTGAATTGCGGGCGAGCGAATCCAGCGGCACGATGCGGCCGTTCGCGGTGACGGGCAGCTTGCCGAATTCGGTGAACGCGAAATCCTTGTCCGGCGGCGTCTGCAGATTGCCGAAAAACCAGAGCGCCATGATGAACATCAGCAGCACCGGAAACCATTTTTGAAAAAACTTTTTCATTTTGTTTTACGCTTGGAAACAAATCCGACCAAGTGTTTGAGGAATTGGATCAACAAGCCTGCGCCCACCATCGCGCAACCGATGTAAGGCGTCAACCAGCTCGGGTTGCGCACGACCGACAGCACCGAGGTCGGCGTGCGGCCGGCCATCTGCGCGGCCTGGCCGGCGTCCATCTGGTATTGATAAAACGTCAGGCCTTCGTAACGCAGCGGATGGTTCATGGAAATCTCCACGTCGCGTTTCTCGCCGGTAGCCGCGTTGTCCAGATGCACCAGGCTGCGAAAATCTTTCGGGATGTCCGTGCCGGGATAGACCGTGTGCGTGGCTTTGAGCAGCGTCAGCGAAAACGGATGCCGAATCCGCGTCGGCCGCATGACAAAGGTGAATTTTTTCCCGTCAACGATGACGGTTTGTGGCGCGGTAAACTGGCCGATGATTTTTTGGGCCATGTCCATGCCGACCGATTGCGCGTAAGAATTGCGCATGGCCTCGACCAGCGTCGCGTCGCCGGTCCAATCGCTCGCCACCCAGTCGCCGAGCGAGCCGGCGGGCGTGAGCAATTCAAAAATCGCCGTGGGCACGTTGCGTTCGTCAGTCGTCTTCACATCGGGCAGCGCCCGGAAATCGAAATTCGCCGCGATACCATTGGTCGTCAGCGGCGTGCTGTTTTTCATCATCGGTGCGCGAAAATTCGCGTCGGAATTTTTCCAGAGCGATTTCACGCGGATGGCAAACGGCAGGCTGTCAATTTTCAACTCGTCGCCGGTCTTCAATAATTTGTTCGGAATGGCCGTGACCAAATCGCCATTGTTGAAAATCAGTTCGTAGTCCGTCGCGCTTTCGGAATAATTGCGCGTCTGGCCTTCCGCGAAGTGCATCTGCATCTCGCGCGACAGCATGTCCGTGGAAAGCTGGCCGACCAGCAACACGATGACGCCGGCGTGCGCGAGCTGGATGCCGATTTTTTTGGTGGTGAATTGAAACCGCGTGATGTGCGCGCAGACCAGATTCACCAAGAGCAGCGTGCCGATGAGGTAGCCGCCGGGCAGCAGCAACGGGATTTTATGTCCGAAAAAATTCGCGCCGATCACCAGCCACTGTTTGAAATAATGCGCCTGCGCGCCATAAAGTCCTTCGTCCGCCTGGGCAATCGTGCCGACGAACACCAGCACAATGGCGAACGCCAGCAGCGTGACGGTGAGTTTGAGCGACGAAAAAAACTCGACTGTTTTTTTAATGAGCATCGGGATATTTGGCCGACTGCACGAATTTGATGAGCGCATCTTTTTGCTGCGCCACGACGCTTGCATCGCCCATGAGTTTGTAGAACCACGTCTGGCCGCCGAGCGGCAAGATCACGCCGACCAGTTGCGCCGCTTTGCCGGTGCGCGCGTCCGTGCCGGAAAGTTCAATCAAGGTCGCCTTGCCACCAGATGCATCCAGCGTCGGCAGATTCGCCACGTCCGGATCCGTCTCCGGCGCGAGGCCGAGTTGGGCGCGCCAGCGATTTACGTTGGGCAGCAGGCCGCCGCCATCGCCCGCGAGCGAGCTGACATTGACCGCCGCCTGCACACCGCCGTCGCCGGCAATGACATATTTCGCGATCAAAAATTGCGAGAGCTGGCCTTCCTGCCAGCCAGTGGGAACGGTCCACGTGGGTTTACTAGCATCGTCGGCACTGGGCGCGGGAACGGCGGGAGTCATGCCCGCGATTTCGGGATGCGATGGCGGCAGTTTGCTCAAATCCATCGTCGAGGGCGCGGCGAGTCCGCCAAATTGAACCGATTTCAAAAATGAAATGAAGGCCGGTTTTTGCGCGGCGACCAGCGCGGCATCTCCGGTCATTTTGAAAAACCATGAAGTATCCTCGCGATGCAAAATCACGCCGATGATCCGTTCATCATCGCCGCTGCCGGGCGCAGTGCCGGCGAGGTCATACAAATCCCCGGTCAGATCGGCGACCGGAACTTTTTCTGCGAGCTTGGCGATGTCCGGTTCGGGCAAGGTTGACAAGCCCACGGCGCCGCGCCAGCGATTAACATTGGCCGCATCGTTACCCGCCATGCCACCGAGCGGAATCACGCTGATATCCGCCTGCTTGCCATTTTGGGAAACGGCAAAACTCGCCACGCGCATCTGCGTCAAAGCTTTTTTCTCCCAACCAGCGGGCAACGTATATTGCAAGGTCGGCTGAACGCCGTTGTCCGGCGGCAGCATGTCCTCGGTCATGTTGGCGGGCATGGCATCCGGCATCGCGGCGGGCGCGGCGGCGGCCGGCGGAGTCGTCGCGTCGCTGGCGTCCGCGTGATAAACTTTCACACCGTCGCGCCCGCAACCGGCATTGGCGAAAATCGCCAGTGCCATCGCTGCCGGCAGCCCAAGATAGTTGGTCAGATGCTTCATTTTTGTGCCTTCTAAATACCGTAAATTCCGGCGCGCGGCGAAACTTTCTTTGCCATTCACACACCAAAAATTGCCACGGCCACGCCAAAAAATGAAGACTGCGCTGCCAAGCTCGGCTTAACTCACGGCCATGTTTAGAAGGAATTCGATGTTGCTGCCGGTTTTCTTGAGCCGCCCCAGCATCAGTTCCATCGCCTCGACCGGCGGCACGCCCGTGAGCGCGCGGCGCAGGATAACCACCCGGCTGCCTTCGTCGGGATGATACAGCAATTCTTCTTTGCGGGTGCCGGAGCGTTCGATGTTGATGGAGGGAAACACGCGGCGATCCACCAGCGCGCGGTCCAGATGCACTTCCATGTTGCCAGTGCCTTTAAATTCTTCAAAGATCACCTCGTCCATGCGCGAACCCGTGTCCACCAGCGCCGTCGCGATGATCGTCAGCGAGCCGCCTTCCTCGATGTTACGCGCCGCGCCGAAAAACCGTTTTGGTTTGTGCAACGCATTCGCGTCCACACCGCCGGACAAAATTTTGCCCGAGTGCGGCTGCACCGTATTGTAAGCGCGGGCCAGACGCGTGATGGAATCCAGCAGAATCACCACGTCGCGCTTGTGTTCGATCATGCGCTTGGCTTTTTCGATGACCATTTCGGCCACCTGCACATGCCGTTCCGGCGGTTCGTCGAACGTGGATGAAATCACTTCCGCACCTTTGCACGAACGCTCCATGTCCGTGACTTCTTCCGGCCGCTCGTCAATCAACAGGATGAACAAATACGTCTCCGGGTTGTTCTTCAAAATGGCGTTGGCCATTTTCTGCATCAACACCGTTTTGCCCGTGCGGGGCGGCGCGACGATCAGGCCGCGCGTGCCTTTGCCAATTGGACAAACCAAATCGAGCACGCGCGTGCTCAATTCATCCGGCGCGGTTTCCAAGATGAAACGCTTGTTCGGAAACAGCGGCGTGAGGTTTTCAAAATGCGTTTTGTCCTTCGCCTTGTCCGGTTCCTCGCCGTCCACGGCCTCGACTTTGAGCAGCGCGAAAAATTTTTCCTTTTCTTTCGGCGGACGAATCTGGCCCGTGATCAAGTTGCCCGTCTGCAAATCGAAACGGCGGATCTGCGACGGCGAAACATAAATGTCCTCGGGACACGGCAGGTAATTGAAACTCTGCGAACGCAAAAAGCCAAAGCCTTCCGGCAACACTTCGATCACGCCCTCGGAAAACAGCACGCCCGCGCGCTCGGCATTTTTTTGGAGGATGTGGAAGATGACCTCGTGCTTGCGCATCGTGCCGAAATTTTCCACGCCATATTCCTTCGCCATGTTGTTCAGCTCCGTCATGTTCATCGCCTGCAACTTGGCGATGTTGATGGAGGTGGCGATGCGGTCGCGCTGATAACCGGCGCGGCGATCCGCAAAACGCTGTTCTTCCGAACGGTTGTCTTCCTCCGAAGGCTCGACCGGCGCGGACGGCGGACGCAATTGGTCGGACGATTCCTGACGCGAACGCCGGCCGGCTTCTTGTTGCACGTCGGCTTGCGCGGATTCACGGGCGGCGGCGTTGACGCTGTCAACCGTTCGTTCCGGCGCGGGGGCCGGCGGCTCCACGGGAGCGGGCGCGACAACCGGTGGCAGCTCGGCCACGGCGGATTCGACGGCGGGTGATTCAACCGTTGGCGGTGGAACGGCGGCGACGGCGGCGGCTTTGGGCGCTTTGCGCGTCGTCGGTTTTTTGGCGGCAGCTTTGGGCGGCATAAAATGTTTCGTTGGTTGTGATGACCGGGATTCCGCTGGCGAGCGGACAATGCGCGGAGAAAAGTCGTCCCGCATTGGACGGGCTGCGTCAGGAAAAGTTCAAATTGAATTTACCGACCGGTCTAGATTTTTATCTTCAACACGGCAAGGGGAATCTCGCAGTCAACGCGCCTACTTTGGCGCACGTTTACCGCGGTGTCAAGCGACTTGATAGGACCTGGCGGCTTCAGTAAGGCAGCGGAAATTTCGCGGTCAGCTCGCGCACGCGGGCGCGGACTTTGTGCGCGGCATCCACATTTTTGATGTCCATCAGCACTTCGGAAATCATGTCGGCGATCGCCGCCATCTCCGCTTCCTTCATGCCGCGCGTCGTGCAGGCGGGCGTGCCGAGCCGGATGCCGCTGGCCTGGAACGGCGAGCGCGTCTCGAACGGGATCGTGTTTTTGTTGACCGTGATGCCCGCTTCGTCGAGCGCGATCTGCGAATCCTTGCCGGTGATGTCTTTCGCGCCCACGTCCACAAGCATAAGGTGATTGTCCGTGCCGCCGCTGATGAGCCGGTAGCCGTTGCGTTTCATGCCGTCGGCCAGCGCCGCCGCATTTTTGACGACCTGCTGCTGATACGTTTTGAAGCTGGGTGACAATGCTTCGTGGAAACAAACGGCTTTGCCCGCGATGACCTGTTCCAGCGGGCCGCCTTGAATGCCCGGAAAAATGTTGGAGTCAACATCCTTCGCGTATTTTTCGCGGCACAGAATCAAGCCGCCGCGCGGTCCGCGCAACGTTTTGTGCGTCGTCGTTGTCACAAAGTCCGCGTGCTCCATCGGACTCGGATGGATGCCCGCCGCGACCAAGCCCGCGATGTGCGCGATGTCCGCGAGCAAATATGCGCCAACTTCGCGCGCGATTTCGCCCATCCGTTTGAAATCAATGATGCGCGGATACGCGCTCGCGCCGACGGTGATCATCTTCGGCTTGTGCTCGCGCGCCATCGTGGCGAGTTGATCATAATCGATCAAGCCGCTGTCTTTGCCGACGCCGTAGTGAATGATCTCGAAAAATTTGCCGGAGAAATTCGCCTTGTTGCCGTGCGTCAAATGGCCGCCGTGGCTCAAATCCATCGTGAGCATCTTGTCGCCGGGCTTCAGCACGGAAAAATAAACCGCCATGTTCGCGCCGGAGCCGGAGTGCGGCTGGACGTTGGCATGTTCCGCGCCGAACAATTTTTTCGCGCGGTCAATCGCCAGTTGCTCAATCGTGTCAATGTTTTCGCAGCCGCCATACCAGCGTTTTTTCGGATAACCCTCGGCGTATTTGTTCGTCAGCACCGAACCTTGCGCTTCCATCACGGCCGGGCTGGTGAAATTTTCGCTCGCGATCAGCTCGATGTTTTCCTGCTGGCGGATGCGTTCGTGTTCGATCGCCTCGGCCACGAGCGGATCCACATGCCGCAAGCGCAGCGTGGCCGGCGCGAGCCGCGCATCCATTTTGCGCACGCGGCGTTCGTGGCGGCCGCCTTCAAATTTCGCGCTGATGAATGCGTCGAGAATTTTTTTTGCCAGCTCCGGCGAGGTTTTTTTTCCGCTCAAACACAGGACGTTCACGTCGTTGTGCTGGCGCATCAGACTCGCCTCCTCCACGTCTTCGGCCACGCCCGCGCGCACGCCGGTGATTTTATTGGCCGTGATGCAAATACCAACGCCGCTGGTGCAGACAAGCAGGCCAAACTCGGCCTTGCCGTCCGCGACCGCCTGCGCGGCGGGCTGCGCGAAGTCAGGATAATCATCCGCCGGATCTTTCGTCTTCGCGCCAAAATCCATCACGGTCAGCCCGCGTTCGCGCAGATGCGCCTTGAGCATTTCCTTGAGTTCAAAGCCGCCGTGATCCGCGCCGAGCGCAAAATTGGCCGTGGCCGCGATGGCTTCGCCTTGGGTGGCCGGTAAAATATTGTGTTGTTCCATAAATTTCAAAAGCGTCGCGATGCCTTGCTCGATCTGGTCGCGGCAATCCACATAAACGTGATAAGAACTGCCGATCGGATCGCTGATGTCCTTTTCATACGGCTCCAGCGTCTCGTCAAATTCGCGCAGCAAAAAAGTTTTTTCCGCCGCCGATGGATACAACAAGGCGACGGTGTCCACATGACTGTGCGTCATGCCAAAAATATAATCCGCCGACCGCACCAGTTCCGCCGTGAGCGCGCGGCTGCGCTGGCTGGCGATATCAATGCCGATTTCCTTCATCGCCGTCACGGAATGATTCGTCGGCGGCTGGCCGTCCACCGCGCCCAGCCCGGCCGAAACCACGCGAAAATCGCCCCGCCCTTTGACGGCGTTGCGAAAAAGCCCTTCAGCCATCGGGCTGCGGCAAATGTTCCCCGTGCAGAGAAATAAAATCGTCTTCATCAGAAAAAACGTAGACGTAAATGGTCGTTGGCGGGAGGCAAATCGTCAATGCGAAAGGTTGGTTCCAACGCTTAATGTTAATCAGAAACTTGATCCCTTTCGGCAAGATGAAAATTAAGATTGTCAAAAACATCAGCGCGGGGGCGGATGCAAGATGGCCAGCGCCTTGAGCAAATCCACCGCCCGCGCGAGCACGGGGTCGCGAATGATGGGTTGGGCCGGTTGCACGCGCGGCGTGTTGGTGGCGTCGCTGTCATCCTCACCGTCCTTGATGCGTTTGCGGACCAAATCCGCCTCACTGGTATGATCCACATACGGCAGCAAATCATTGGTCAGCGCAAGTGCCGCTGCGGGATTTGTCGCCGTCAGCGCGTAAGGATTTTGCAGAAATATTTTTTCGTCCGCCGCGCGCATGGCCACCGTGATGTCCGGCGGAATTCGTTCATTTGCTTCCCCGATGATCAACCCGATGCCCATCGCGCGCAACCGTTTCGCCAACGCCGCCGCGGCGCCGCCCGTCGCGCGGTCCACCAAGATAACGAGCGGCAATTTGGAGGTCGAAAAACAACCTGCGGCCAAAGTCGTCTCCTCATTGTCACCAGCGGTGGCACGCAGGTCCAGGATGCTGCCGATGAGGGCGTTCGTGGGCGTGGCCGCGCGGAGTTGACCGGCAAAATTTTCCGTCAACTGGTTCACCCGCACTCGCAGCACGTTGGTTTCCAAGACGGAAACTTCCGTTTCCGCCGCGCGCGCCGGCACGATCACGCTGCTGATGAGGAAAAATAAAATCGCGCATTTTTTCATGTGGCAAAAAAATGCGCGACGAACGGCGGAAAGTAAAGGGTGCGTGCACCAGTATTCTTTCATCCCCGTAAAACTCGGGCGGCGTGGTCTTCACAGTGCTTTGCCGGATGCGGCGTGAGCATCAAAAAATGCCGTCTGCTCGTAAAATGCCCTTCGCCGCAATGTCGCGGCGGAAATGCGCGCCGTCGAACTGAATTTTTTCCACGGCGGTGTAGGCAGCGACTTGCGCGGCGCGTAAATCTTTGCCCAGTGCGGTCACACCAAGAACGCGCCCGCCGCCGGTAACCATCTTGTCCCCTGCCCTTGCCGTGCCCGCGTGAAAAACTTTCGTGTGCGGCAACGCGTCTGCCGCGTCGAGGCCGGAAATGATTTTCCCCTTCGCGTAATTTCCCGGATAACCGCCGCTGGCCATCACCACGCACACGCTCGCAAGCGGACTCCATTTCAAATCGTGCTTGGCCAAAGTGCCGCTCGCGCTGGCGTCGAGCAGTTCCACCAAATCATTTTCCAAGCGCGTCAGATAAACCTGCGTCTCGGGATCACCAAAACGGGCGTTGAATTCCAAAATTTTCGGGCCGCTTTTTGTCAGCATCACACCGGGATAAAGCAGGCCACGATAATCCATTTGCTCCGCAATGCAGCCCCGCATGAAAGGTTCCAGAACTTTGCGCGCGGTATCCGCCAGCTGCGCGTCGTTCAAAAATGGCGTCGGCGAATACGTGCCCATGCCGCCGGTGTTCAAACCGAGGTCGCCATCGAGCGCGCGTTTGTGATCTTGCGAGGCGGGGAAAATTTTCGCCGTCGTGCCGTCGCACAACGCGTGCAACGAAACTTCGATGCCCTCGAGAAATTCCTGGATGACGACCTTGGCGCCGGCCGCGCCGAAGGCTTTGCTCACCATGATTTCGTCCACGGCTTTTTCCGCTTCAGCCTGATTCCTGCAAATCAAAACACCTTTGCCGAGCGCGAGGCCATCGGCTTTCACCACGCACTGGCCGCCGAGCGAAGCGCAAAATCCTTTCGCCGCCGCCACGTCAGAAAATGTTCCCGCCGCCGCCGTCGGGATGCCGTATTTCTCCATGAACTTCTGCGAGAAAACCTTGGACGATTCGAACTGCGCGGCCTTTTGGTTCACGCCCCAAATTTTCCGACCGTGTTGCTGAAACAAATCCACGATGCCCAGCGCGAGCGGGTTGTCCGGGCCGACCACGGTGAAATCAATTTTATTTTCCTGCGCGAATGCGAGCAGTTTCGGCAAATCTTCGGCGCGGATATCGACGCACTCAACCGGCGAAGAATTTTCCCCGAGCCGTTCCTGCGCGATGCCGGCGTTGCCCGGTGCGCAGAAAATTTTTTCCGCATGTGACGACTGCGCGAGTTTCCAGACCAAGGCGTGTTCGCGGCCGCCGGAACCGATGACTAAAATCTTCATGAATGCGCCCGCAGATTACGCGGATTGCGCGAATTGAAAATTAAAATCATTCCAGCGCCGCGTTGAGTGATTTCGTTTTGCCGGGCGGCAAATCCAGCGCGATCACTTGATCACCATACCGCACGTTGGTTTCGCCCGTGCCACTCACATTTTTAACCATCGCGGAAACTAATTTCCCATTTTCCCACGTTTCCGAAACCTCATAACCGCCCCGCGCGCGCAAGCCGGTGATGCTGCCGGTCGGCCACTCGGTGGGCAGCGCCGGCAGCAATTCAATTTCGCCCGCCTGCGACTGCAACAACATTTCGGCGATGCCGGCGGTGATGCCGAAGTTGCCGTCAATCTGCATCGGCGGATGCAGGCCGAAAAGATTTTCGCAAGTGTTCCGCGCGGAGAACAGTTGTTGCAGCATGGCGTGCGCGTGTTCGGCGTCGCGCAGCCGCGCGTAAAGCGAAGTGCGCCACGCAAAGGACCATTCGCGGACATCGCTGTCAGGAAAAATACCGCGCGCATCCAGCGAAACTTTCGCCGCCTGCGCCAGCGCCGGCGTCCGGCTCGCGCTGATTTGCGTGCCGGGATAAACCGCGAACAGATGCGAGGTGTGCCGATGATGATCGTTCGGATTATCGCGATCCGTCATCCACTCCTGCAACTGGCCCCACTTGCCGATTTGCGGCGTCACGAGCTGGTCGCGCATCGCGGCGATCTTGTCGCGATATTCTTTGTCCGTGCCGAGCGCATCCGCCGCGTGCACAAGATTATTGAACAAGTCCCAGACGATTTCCTGGTTGTAACTCACGCCGTCCTCGTCCGGTCCGTGCTCGGGCGACCACCCATTCGGCACGACCAGTTTTCCGTCCGGCAACGTTTTCAGATGGTCTTCCCAAAATTCGCACGTCTCCTTCATGATCGGATACGCCGTGGTGCGCAGATAATATTTGTCGAGCGTGAAGGCGTAGTGATCCCAAAAATGCTGGCAATACCACGCGTTCGCCGTTTTGTCCCATTTCCAGCCCATGCCGCCGGTGATGTTGTGCGAGGTGCGGATCGCGAAACCGCGCTGCGTGAATCTTCCGTCGGCCGTTTTGAATTCTTCCGCCGCCGCCGTCGCCTTTCGCCACGCGGGCAACTGGCTTTCCACCAGATCAAAAAATGGCGTGTGGCATTCGCTGAGGTTCGCGACCTCGGCCGGCCAGTAATTCATCTGGATGTTGATGTTCGCGTGATAATCGCAATGCCACGGCGGATTGTTGTTATCGTTCCACAAGCCCTGCAAATTCGCCGGCAGACCGCCGGGCCGCGAACAGGAAATCAGCAGGTAGCGGCCGTATTGAAACAACAATGCTTCGAGGCCGGGATCAACCTTCGTGAGCGCGGCAAGTTTGCGCTGGTCGGTGGGCAGCGCGATTTGCGCGGCCGTGGATGGGCCAAAATTCGCGCTGACCCGATTGAATAATTTTTGAAAATCCGCGACGTGCTCCGCCTTCAATTTCGCGAAGCTCTTTTTCGCCGCCGCGTCGATTAACGCGGTCACGCGCGCGTGCGGATCTTCGCCGTGATATTTTTTTGCGTAGTCAAAAACATAATCCGTGCCCGCCGCGATCAGCAGCGTGAGCCGGTCGCAATCCTTGAATTCGAGCCGCGCCGTGGTCGTGTCGGTGACCAGCGCCAACGAGCCGCCGCGATGTTGCACGAGCAGCTGCCACTCATACTTCATGCCGTTGGCGAGGGTGCCCGTTACGATGAAGCGATCGCCGACGACAACAATTTTTCCATCATGGCCGTCGGCCAGTTCTAGACTGCCAGTGTATGCCGCTTTTTTGTCCGCCAAAAATTCCGCCGCCAAAATTCCCGCCGGCTGACTGCAAAAAAATTCGCGCTGAAACTTGACTCCATTCGCCATAAAACTCACGCCCGCCAACGCATTGGCCAGATTTAGTTCGCGCCGATAACTGGACACATTGGTTTGGCCCGGCAGATTGATGCGGGCGTTGCCGAGCACTTGATACGCGCCCATCGTGTCATAATTCCCATCGGGATTTTCGCCCCCCGTCCACAGGCTGTCCTCATTCACGCAGATGCGTTCGCGTTCCGGCTGGCCAAAAATCAAACCGCCCAGCCGGCCGTTGCCAATGGGCAGCGCCTCGGTCATGGCGCGTGAACCGCTGCCGCCCCCCATGCCGACATGCGGCTGACCCATGCCGCTGGCCAGCGGCTCGCGCATCCGATCGCCCACCGGCTGCTGATACCACAGCGTCAAATCCGCAGCGGATAAACGGGCGGCGCAGAACCATGCGACAATCACAAGGGCAGCAATTTTATTTTTCATGCGAAGCGAAATTGGAGCACGTTTACTTTTTAAATTCAACTTCGGAACGATCGATGATCTCGACCGACTGAAGTTTCAACAACGTTTCAGCCGCGCCAAAATCTGGTTTGGCTTTTGGCTCGAAAAAGACCGGCGCGTTTTTGCTCAGCGGGAGGATTTCCAGTCGCAGCGCATCGCCCTGTAAAATTTGTTCGGCATAACGTTCCAGGCCGAGATCAAACTCGCGGCCGCAATAAAAATTATCCTCGACCAGTTTTCCGTTCAGCACCAGCCGCGCCGCGTCGCCGACGTAGCGGATGCGCAAGATTGTATTTTCATCCATGCTCCATTTTTTCGGCCAACGGATTTTCCAGACCGCCGCGTTCGTGAAATCCGCATCGGTCGGCGCGCGGGCGATGGGCGATTTGCCATTGCTCAACGGAATTTCGCGGGCCGGGCCGGCGGGCTTGAGCAAGTCGGCCTTCAATTGCAGACGGGAAATTTCAGGCGGTTTTTCGAAAGCAATTTGCCCGGCGGCGGTCTTTTGCAATGCGAGGGAATCAGCGTCGCTCAACAAGACGAGGCGAATTTCGCCGCCAGTTTGTTTCTTTAATTGGAGCGCGCCGTCCCGACTTGGTTTCACATTTTCAAAGACGGCCGGTTCGGCCGCCTGACCCGCCAAGTTTTGCGTTGCAAAAACAAATTTCGCTTTCACGCCGGGAGTTTCCGCAAAGTAAAAAGTTTGCGTGCTGCCCTCTACGGTTTTGCAAATGGGCTGCGCCGTCGCATAAATCAGTTTTGCGCCGCCGAGATCCAGATTGAACGGCCAGAAGAAAAAATCGTCCGCCGGAATCGTCACCGGTTGTTGCGGAAAGACAAATTCGCCGCCTGGCAGATTGAGTTTGAATTGCACGTCGCGTTTTTCCGGCAGCGGCTGAAGCCTTTGATAATTGTTCACGAACACAAAACCAGAATTTCCATCCGACCGCACCGCCCAGCGCAAGGTGGTGAAATCATTTTTATTCGTCGCGCGCCCATCGGGCAGCGTCGGCGGCATTTGCGCGAGCGAACCGCCGAAGTCGTGCAAAAACAAATGCAGTCGGCGCAACCAGTAATATTGCGGATTCAGCTGGCCGAACTCGCCGATCGGCGCGTTGAAATCATATGATTTGACAGGCAAATCATTGGGATAACCTGTCGCCGATGATTCTTGGAGCGTGGTTGATTTGCCTTCGGGATTTTGCCCGCCGTGATACATGTAGTAACCCATCAGCGAACTGCCGCCGCCGAGCTGGCAGAGCGCGACCGCCTCGACATCGCGCGGATCGTAATTCATGCGGCGATGATAGGACGCGGGCATCCCGCCGCCGATTTCGCAGGTTAGATATGGATATTTTTCCGTGCCGGCGGTGTCGCCAAATTTGCGGTTGCCCAAGGTATCATCCCCCACCCCAGTGTCGGTGCGCGTGATTTTGAAAGTAAAATTTTGCCAGCTTCCGCCCGCCATTGGTTCCAGCGTGCGTTCCCAAAATCCGTCCGCATACGCGCCAAAAAGCGGGATCAATTCGCCGAGCGGCACCGGCGTGCGCATCGCGGGCCAGCCGGTTTTGATGTAAAGCGGCACGTCAATGCCGGACTCGATGGCGATTTTTTTCAACGCCAGCAAATAATTTGGCGAGCCGCCAAATTCGTTGTCCACTTGGATGCCGATGACCGGGCCGCCGTCTTTCCATAATTCACCGCGCAGCCGACCTGCAATTTCGCCGTAAAGAATTTTCACCGCCGCGAGAAAATTCGTGTCCGGCGAGCGCAGCTTCCAATCCTTGTGCGCCACCACCCAATCGGGAAAACCGCCGTTGCGCACTTCGCCGTGACACCACGGGCCGCAGCGGACGACGACTTTTAAACCAAGGTCGTTGCAGGTCTGCAAAAACTTTTTCAAATCGCGCTGGCCGCTCCAATCCCACCGGCCTTCAATTTCCTCGTGATGGATCCAGAAAACATAAGTCGCCACGATGTCGACGCCGCCGGCTTTCATTTTCAAAAGTTCGTCGCGCCATTCAGCCGGTGGCACGCGCGAATAATGCATCTCGCCCATCACCGGAAACACCGGCTGGCCGTCGAACAGCAGGCTGCGACTGTTCACGCCGATTTCGTGGCCGCCGGGATTTTTGGTGGCGCCAAGTTTGAAGTAACCCGATTCGGCGGGCAGTGGGCTTTGGATCGTGGCCGAGACAATTTCCGCGCGGAGCCAAACGGAAAAGGTCAGGCTCGCAAGAACAACAGCCAGCCGTAGCCTAACAAAACGGGGATTCATTCAGCGCAGATTACGCGGCTGGTCTGTTTGAAGCAATGCGAAGACGGCAGGAACCAAGCCGAGGTAATGCTTGCATAAAAAAACGGGCGTCCGATTTTTTCGGACGCCCGCGTGTAATTTATTTTTGGATCAGGCCAGCAACGGATTTTCCGATTCCGCCGGCTCTTCCATCGGCTCGGGTTCCGGTTCGTCCGGAATTTCCACGAGCGCTTTGAGCGTCACCTTGCGGTGCATGTCGAAGCCGGTGCCGGCAGGAATGATGTGGCCCATAATCACGTTTTCCTTGAAGCCGCGCAGCGAGTCCACCTTCGAGCGCGTGGCCGCTTCGGTCAACACGCGGGTCGTGTCTTGGAAGGACGCAGCGCTCAGGAAGCTGTCGGTTTCGAGCGACGCCTTGGTGATGCCGAGCAACACCGGTGACGCTTCGGCAGGCTTGCCGCCCATCTTCTCGACGCGTTCATTTTCGGCCTCGAATTCCAGTTTCTCCACCTGTTCGCCCCAGAGGAATTGCGTGTCGCCGGCTTCGGTGACGCGGACCTTGCGCAACATCTGGCGCACGATGATCTCGATGTGCTTGTCGTTGATCGTCACGCCTTGCAGACGATAAACTTCCTGCACTTCGCCGACCAAATGTTCCTGCAATTCCTGCGGTCCGCAGACGTCGAGGATTTCGTGCGGGTCCATCGGGCCTTCGGTCATCTGCTGACCTTTCTTGACCATGTCGCCCTTGAACACGATGACGTGCTTGCCGATCGGGATGAGATGTTCCTCTTCGAGGCCGGACACTTGGTCCTTGATGAGAATGCAGCGCTTGCCGCGCACGCTCGCACCGAAGTCCACGATGCCGTCAATCTTCGAGATTTCCGACGCGTCTTTCGGACGGCGGGCTTCGAACAACTCGGCGACACGCGGCAGACCGCCGGTGATGTCGCGCGTCTTGGCCTGTTTGCGCGGAGTTTTCGCGATCAACGTTCCGGGAACAATCTCGTCGCTTTCGTTGACAACGATGTGCGCGCCGGACGGAATCGGATAATTCGCCACGACCTCGCCGTGTTTGTCATGCATGATGATCTGCGGATGCAAATCTTCCTTGTGATCAATGATGACCATCGCTTCTTCGCCGGTGGCTTCGTCCACTTCCTGTTTCATCGTCACCCCTTCGATGATGTCATGGAACTTAACTTTGCCGGCCTTCTCAGAAAGAATCGGCACATTGTGCGGATCCCACTGGACGAACGTGTCGTTCTTCTTGATCTTTGCGCCGTCCTTGATCGAAACGACTGCACCGATGATGATCGTGTGGCTTTCTAGTTCGCGGCCGTCTTCGCCGAGAATTGAAATGGAACCGTTCTTGTTCAAAACGATGTTGTTGCCGTCTTCCAACGGGACGTAGCGCAAATCGTTGTAGCGAAGAATACCGTCGTGCTTCGATTTGATCTGCGGCTGTTTGAATACGCCCGCCGCCACACCGCCGGTGTGGAACGTGCGCATCGTGAGCTGCGTGCCGGGTTCGCCGATGGACTGCGCGGCGATGATGCCGACCGCTTCGCCGAGTTTCACTAGCGAGCCGGTCGCCAAATTGCGGCCGTAGCAGTGACGGCAGATGCCGTGTTTGCTTTCGCAAGTGAGCACCGAGCGGATGCGGATGCGGTCAATGCCCGAGGTGTCAATGGCCTTCGCCTTGATCTCGTCAATTTCTTCGTTCGCACGAATGAGGAATTCTTTCGGGCTGATCGGGTTCACGAGATCGTCGCACGCGAAACGGCCAACCAGACGGTCGGACAATTTCACCACTTCGTCTTCGCCTTCGAACACCGCCGAGACCCAGATGCCGTTGGTCGTGCCGCAATCCTGCTGCTGGATGATGACATCCTGCGACACGTCCACGAGCTTGCGGGTCATGTAGCCGGAGTCAGCCGTCTTCAGCGCGGTATCGGCCAGACCTTTGCGCGCACCGTGCGTCGAGATGAAATATTCCAGGACGGACAGACCTTCGCGGAAGTTCGCCAAAATCGGTTTCTCGATGATTTCGCCGCTGGGCTTGGCCATAAGACCACGCAAACCGGCGAGCTGACGCACCTGTTGTTTGTTACCACGCGCGCCGGAATCCACCATCAAGTAAACCGGGTTGAATTCCTTCTTGCCCTGATTCTGTTCCAAGGTCTTGAACATGACGCTCGAGATCTTGTCGGTGCAATGCGTCCAGATATCAACGATCTTGTTGTAACGTTCGCCGGAGGTGATGACACCCTTGCGATATTGTTTTTCAACTTCGCGAATATCCTTGTGCGCGTTTTCGATCTGCTCGTCGCGTTCTTTCGGGACGATCATGTCGTCAATGCCGATGGACACGCCGGACTTCGTCGCCTCGCGGAAACCAAGTTCTTTGAGCTTGTCGAGCATGATAACCGTCTTGTCATGGCCGGCGACCTTGTAGCATTTCCAAATCAAATCACCGAGCTGCGACTTGCCAGCGGACTTGTTGTAGAAGCCAAGTTCGGTCGGCCAGATTTCGCTGAACAACACGCGACCCACCGTGGTTTCAATCACCTTGCGGGTGGATTCGCCGTAAGTGGTCGTCTTGCCGAGATCCGGATTCGAGATGCGAATGCGATCGTGCGTTTTCAACGCGCCGTCGTCGTAGGCAAATTGCACTTCTTCCTTCGTGCCGAACAACGGCAGCGTCTTCACGTCCGTCGGCATCGCTTTGCGCGGTTCCGCCGTGAGGTAATAGCAACCGAGCGTGATGTCCTGCGTCGGCGTGATGATCGGCTTGCCCGAGGACGGCGAGAAAATATTGTTCGTCGCCATCATCAACAAACGCGCTTCCAACTGCGCTTCGACTGAAAGCGGAACGTGAACAGCCATTTGATCGCCGTCGAAGTCGGCGTTGTAAGCGGTGCAAACCAGCGGATGAATACGAATCGCTTCGCCTTCGATCAGCATCGGTTCGAACGCCTGGACGGACAAACGGTGCAACGTCGGCGCGCGGTTGAGCAGCACCGGATGACCCTTCGTCACTTCTTCCAAAACGTCCCACACTTCTTTCGTCTGGCGCTCGATCATTTTCTTCGCGCTGCGAACGGTGTGAACATAGCCAAGCTCTTTCAAGCGGCGGATGATAAACGGCTCGAACAAAACGAGCGCCATCTTCTTCGGCAGACCGCACTGATTCAACTTCAGTTCCGGTCCGATGACGATGACGGAACGGCCTGAGTAATCAACACGCTTACCGAGCAAGTTTTGACGGAAACGGCCGCCTTTGCCCTTGAGCATGTCGCTCAAAGATTTCAGCGAGCGGTTGCCGGCACCAGTCACCGGGCGACCGTGACGACCGTTGTCGAACAACGCGTCCACAGCTTCCTGCAACATGCGTTTTTCGTTGCGGATAATGACTTCCGGCGTCTTGAGCTGGAGCAGCGTCTTAAGACGGTTATTCCGGTTGATGACGCGGCGGTAAAGATCGTTCAAGTCAGACGTCGCAAAACGTCCGCCTTCGAGCGGCACGAGCGGGCGCAAGTCCGGCGGAATCACCGGCAGCACCGTGAGAATCATCCATTCCGGACGGCTCTTGGAGATGCCCAAACCTTGGAGCAGCTTGATCCGCTTCGCCAATTTCTTGCGGATCTGTTTGCTCTTCGTTTCGGTCATCGCGATTTCCAACTGCTCCGCGCCTTTGACGAGGTCCACGCGTTCGAGCGCGGCCCGCACGGCTTCCGCGCCCATCTTGGCGGTGAACGCTTCGGCGCCGTAGGTTTCGCGCGCTTCACGATATTCATTTTCCGTGAGCAATTGATTCGCCTTGAGCGGCGTGTTGCCGGGATCAATGCAGAGGTAATCTTCGTAGTAGATCACGCGTTCCAAGTGGCGCGCGGTCATGTCCAACGCCAAACCAATGCGGCTCGGCATACATTTGAAGAACCAGATGTGGCACGTCGGGACGGCGAGCTCGATGTGGCCCATGCGTTCGCGACGCACGCGGGACATCGTGACTTCGACGCCGCAACGGTCGCAGACCACGCCGCGATGTTTGATGCGCTTATACTTGCCGCACGAACATTCCCAGTCCTTGACGGGACCGAAGATACGTTCGCAGAACAAGCCGCCTTTTTCAGGCTTGAACGTGCGGTAGTTGATCGTCTCGGGATTCTTGACTTCGCCTTTGCTCCAGGAACGGATGGCTTCCGGCGATGCCAGCGTGATGCCGACATAATCCACCTGGTTGACTTTTTCAAGTCCGAGCAATTCGCGGGCGTTTTCTTTACTATTGGTCATACGCAAATTTCCTTAGTTTACCACCGTCAATTCGGCGACAGTTTCAGCGGGTTGATCCACTGGGTTGGTGTAACCGACCTTCACATCGAGGCCGAGTGACTGCATTTCTTTCACGAGCACGTTGAACGATTCCGGGATGCCGGCTTCGAGCGAGTTGTCACCTTTGACAATGCTTTCGTAGATGCGGGTGCGGCCCTGCACGTCGTCGGACTTCACGGTCAGGAGTTCCTGCAACGTGTAAGCCGCGCCGTAGGCTTCCATCGCCCACACTTCCATTTCGCCGAAGCGCTGGCCGCCGTATTGCGCCTTGCCGCCCAGCGGTTGCTGCGTGACGAGCGAATACGGGCCGACCGCGCGGGCGTGAATCTTGTCCGCGACCAAGTGACCCAGCTTCAACATGTAGATGTAGCCGACGACAATTTCCTGGTCGAACACTTCGCCGGTGCGGCCGTCGATCAAATGCGTCTTCGCATGTTCCGGCAAGCCGGCCTGCTTGAGGTAGCCGCGAATTTCTTTTTCCTTCATGCCATCGAACACCGGCGTGGCAAATTTCAGGTTCAAGAATTTCGCCGCCCAGCCCAAGTGCGTTTCGAGCACCTGCCCGACGTTCATACGGCTCGGCACACCGAGCGGATTCAAGACGATTTCCACCGGCGTTCCGTCCGCGAGGAACGGCATGTCTTCTTCCTTCACGATGCGCGCGACGACACCCTTGTTACCGTGGCGACCGGCCATCTTGTCACCGACCGAGAGCTTGCGCTTCGAGGCAACGTAAACTTTCACGGACTTGACGATGCCGGCTTCGACGCCTTCGCCCGCTTCGGCGCGTTCCATTTCCTCGTCGTATTGCATCTGCAAATCGTCGAAGCGTTTTTTGAACTGGCCGATGATTTCGCTGATCTTGTTGCGGATCGGCGACGGATCGATTTCGATGCGATCGTAAACCAGCGCCAGCTTGCGCAACAGCGTCTTGGTGATCTTGCGGTTCGCTGGAATGATGATTTCGCCGGTCTCGGAATTCACGACGTCGAGCGGAATCTTTTCGCCGAGCAGAATGTTGCTCAACGCTTCCGTCAACTGGTCGCTCAATTCGTCAGTCTTTTTCTTGTGATCGTCCTCGATCTGTTTGGCAGCGCGTTTTTCTTCGCTGGAAACGGACTTGGTGACGCGGTCGGCATCTTTCTTCGCCGAAACTTTCACGTCCATCACAATGCCATAAGTGCCCGACGGAACTTTGAGCGAAGTGTCCTTCACGTCCGCGGCCTTTTCACCGAAGATGGCGCGGAGCAAACGTTCTTCCGGCGCAAGTTCGGTTTCGGATTTCGGAGTGATTTTGCCGACGAGAATATCGCCCGGCTTCACTTCCGCACCGATGCGAATGACGCCGTCTGGCCCGAGATTTTTCAACGCTTCATCGCCGAGGTTCGGGATGTCGCGCGTGATTTCTTCCGGTCCGAGTTTCGTATCGCGGGCGGCCACTTCGAATTCATCAATGTGAATCGAGGTGAAGATATCTTCTTTGACGATCTTCTCGCTGATGAGAATCGCGTCCTCGAAGTTGTAACCGTTCCATGGCATGAACGCCACAAGCACATTGCGACCGAGCGCGAGCTCGCCGCCTTGCGTGCATGGACCATCAGCCAGAATCTGACCTTTCTTGATCGTGTCGCCCTTGCTCACCAGAATTTTCTGGTTGATGCAGGTCGCCGCGTTCGAGCGCATGAACTTGCGGATCGGCACCACGGAGACGCCGTTTGCCGGATCGTTCTTAATTTTCTTTTTCGATTCAGGCAATTTGCCGTCTTCGGTGATGATGATCTGGCTGCCGGTGACGGACGCCACTTTGCCGCCGACTTCGGCGACCGCGACGGCACGTGAATCACGCGCCACGCGTTCTTCGATGCCGGTCGCCACGAGCGGCGCTTCGGTGACGAGCAGCGGCACGGCCTGGCGTTGCATGTTCGAACCCATCAAGGCGCGGTTTGCATCATCGTGTTCGAGGAACGGAATCAACGACGCAGCGATTGAGACGAGCTGCTTAGGCGAAACGTCCATGAAATGCACGGCGTTCGGTTCCACATCGACGAATTCGCCACGTTGACGGCAGACAACGCGATCCGTGGTGAAATGACCTTTGTCATCCATCACCGAGTTCGCCTGCGCGACCGTGAATTGTTCTTCACGATCCGCGGTGAGATATTCAATTTCCGTGGTGACGCGACCGTCCTTGACCTTGCGGTAAGGCGTTTCGAGAAATCCGAATTCATTGATGCGAGCGAACGTCGCGAGCGACGCGATCAAACCAATGTTCGGGCCTTCGGGCGTTTCAATCGGACAAATGCGGCCGTAGTGCGACGGATGCACGTCACGGACTTCAAAGCCGGCACGGTCACGCGAGAGACCGCCCGGCCCCAGCGCCGACAAGCGGCGTTTGTGGGTCAATTCGGCGAGCGGATTAATCTGGTCCATGAACTGCGACAATTGGCTCCGGCCAAAGAAATCGCGGATCACGGCGGAAAGGGCTTTCGGATTGATGAGCTTTTGCGGCGTCATCGCTTCGACGCTCTGATCAAACAACGTCATGCGTTCCTTGACCAAGCGTTCGGTGCGCGACAGACCGACCCGGCACTGGTTGGCGAGCAATTCGCCGACCGTCCGGATGCGGCGGCTGCCCAAATGATCAATGTCATCCAGCGAGCCTTCGCCTTTTTTCAGCTTCAGCAAATACTTCGTGGCCGCGACCAAATCGTTCTTGGTCAGAATGCGGCCTTCCGCCTTCATGCCCAGTTTCTGATTGATCTTGTAGCGACCCACGCGGCCGAGGTCATAGCGTTTTTCATCAAAGAACAAACGCTTGAGCAGGGCGCGGGAATTCGCCGCCGTCGGCGGATCGCCAGGGCGCAGGCGACGATAAATATCTTTGAGCGCTTCTTCTTCGTTCTTGGCCGGATCTTTTTTGAGGCACTTGATGATGATGCCTTCATCAATCGAAGTATCCACGACCTTGATTTTGGTCACGCCGAGTTCCGCGATCTGCTTGATGACCGCTTTGGAAAGCGGTTCAAAAGCGCGGGCCACGACGAGACCTTTTTCTTCATCCACCGCGTCCTGCACGAGCACGCGGTTCTGCAAATCTTCGAGCTTCTCCGCTTCTTTGATCGTGAGATCTTCGACGGTGTAGAACAGCTTCAAAATTTCTTCGTCCGTGCCGCGCGTGGTGCCGCCGTTGTCTTTGGACTTCGGCGCATCTTTCGTTTCGTGATCGAGAAATGACAGCGCGCGAAACAGCGTCGTCGTCAAAAATTTCCGGCGGCGTTTTTTGCGGTCGAGATAAACGTAAAGCAAATCGCTCGTGTCAAATTGCGCTTCATACCAGGAACCGCGATCCGGAATGACGCGGAAGCTGTGCAGCATTTTGCCGTTCGGATGCTGGGTCGCTTCAAACGCGATGCCCGGCGAGCGGTGCAATTGGGAGACCACGACGCGTTCCGCGCCATTGATCACAAACGTGCCTTGCGGCGTCATCAGCGGCAGTTCGCCCATGAACACTTTTTCTTCCTTGGCACCTTTGGTCTCGTCCTTCAGCAGGAACGTGACATAAAGCGGCGCGCCGTAGGTCAGGCCTTCGCGCAAGCATTCGAGCCAGTCGATCTTCGGCTCACCGATCTCGTAAGAGTTGTAGTCGAGCGTGACCTTGCCGTCATAGCTGACGATGGGAAACACTTCGCGGAAAACCGATTCCAGCCCGACATGTTTTTGACGTTTGGATGACGTCAGATCGGCCTGCAAAAATTCCAGGTAGGAATTGGTCTGCAACTCGATCATGTTCGGCGGGGCGATGATTTCCTTGATCTTGCCGAAGTTGATACGTTCTGTGGCTCGCGATGGCATTTTTGGCTTTCTGTTGGGTGCGGCAACACGCCGCACCGAAATTGTTTATTCAACGACACAAGGCAAGCCCGCCGCGTTCAATCACGGCCAGCTTGCCAACCCGGTAACTAGCTTACTGCTATTTCAATTAACTGCAAAATTTAGTCCCGCATATTTCACGGGTGAAAAAGGGGCGACGGCGAAACGCCGTCGCCCCGAATCGGACAGATTACTTGACTTCGACTTTCGCGCCGGCTTCTTCGAGCTTCTTCTTCGCGGCGTCGGAATCAGCCTTGTTCGCACCTTCGAGAATCGGCTTCGGAGCACCTTCAACCAAGGCTTTCGCTTCGGCCAGGCCCAAACCGGCTTTCACTTCGCGCACGGCTTTGATCGCGGCGATCTTCTTGTCCGCCGGAACGGAAACGAGGATCACGTCAAAAGCGTCTTTCGCTTCGGCCGGAGCCGCAGCGGCAGCAGCGCCACCGCCAGCAGCCGCCACCGCGACGGGCGCAGCGGCAGAAACGCCCCACTTGGTTTCCAGTTGTTTCACCAAGTCGGCGGCTTCGATCACCGTCAACTTGCTCAATTCTTCCACTAATGTTCCAATGTCAGCCATATTATTTCTTTTCTTTTGTCGTCTCGTCGTTGGCCGGCGCCCCGGCAGTTTTCAGTTCACGGCTTGCGAACCGACGATTTACGTTTGTTATTGTTGGTTTGTTTTCCCCGGTGGAAAATTTGAAATTTAAATTCCAAATCTCCCACCGGAAATTTTTACTGCGCCTTTTCGGCTTTCGCCTTGATGACCTGGGCGAGTTGCGTCGCCGGCGTGTTGATCAAGGTCGCGAGCTTGGTGGCCGGCGCGTTGAGCAGGCCCAGCAGCTTGGCGCGCAAGACGTCAATGCTCGGCAGATCCGCCAGCGCGACGATGGACTTGTCGTCCAGACGCTGGCTGTTCAGATAACCGAACTTAAGCTTGAGCTTGTCGAATTCCGCCGCGAAATTCTTCAACGCTTTGGCGGCCGAAGAAATGTCTTTCTTGCCCGTGACCACGGCGAGCTGTCCCGTGAGCGAACCGTTCAAGTCCGCGAGTCCCGCTTCTTTCGCGGCGACGCGGAAGACGGTGTTTTTCACGACATGCACTTCCGCACCGGCGACGGTGAGCCGTTTGCGCAACTCAGTGAGATGCGCCACTTTCAGGCCCTGGTAGCCGACCACGATGAAGAACGGCGAACCGTTCAACCGGGCGACATATTCGTTCGTTAAAAATTGTTTTTCAGCACGCATGATATTTAGTTGGTTGAGAATTCACGGATGTCCACACGCACCGGCGGACTCATCGTCGCAGAAATCGTGCATGAATTGATAAAAGTTCCCTTGACGCTGTTCGGCCGGGCCTTCGCCACCGCTTCAATCACCGCGCGGGCGTTTTCTTCAATCTGCTCCGGCTTGAACGACGCTTTGCCCACGACCACGTGAACATTCCCGGCTTTGTCGATTTTGAATTCGACGCGACCCGCTTTGACTTCTTTCACAGCCTTCGCCGTGTCTTCGGTCACCGTGCCGGTCTTCGGATTCGGCATCAGACCGCGCGGTCCGAGCACCTTGCCGAGTTTGCGCACTTCGATCATGGCTTCCGGCGTCGCCACGGCGACATCGAAATCAGACCAACCCGCAACGCACTTCGCAATCATGTCTTCGAAACCGACGAATTCCGCACCGGCGGCTTTCGCGGCCTCGGCCGCGCCACCTTTGGCAAACACCAAAACGCGGACGGTCTTGCCGCTGCCGTGCGGCAATGGAACCGTGCCACGGACCATCTGGTCGGACTGCTTCGGATCCACACCGAGGCGGAACGCGAGGTCGATGGTCTCGTTAAATTTTGCTTTCGGGAACTTCGCCAGAACGCCCACGGCGTCCTTCAACGGATACGTTTTTTTCGCATCCACCACTTCGAGTGCTTTTTTGAATCGTTTACTGGGCATGTGTTTTGGTGCGGTGCAAGCGAATCAAAAGATTCTCCCGCGATTGTTTGATTGATTAACCGACGACATCAATTCCCATGCTGCGCGCCGTGCCGGAAATGATCCGCACTGCCGCATCTTCGGTGGAATAATTCATGTCTTTGGACTTCATCTTGACGATGTCCAAAATCTGTTTGCGCGTCACCTTGCCGACTTTGTCCTTGTTCGGCACCTTCGAGCCAGCCGTGATGCCCGCCGCTTTTTTGAGCAGGATGGACGCCGGCGGCGACTTGGTGATGAACGTGAACGACTTGTCTTGATAAACGGTGATGACGACCGGGATCACGAGTCCGGCGTCATTCTTGGTGGCCGCGTTAAATTCTTTGCAGAACGCCATGATGTTGACGCCGTGCTGGCCGAGCGACGGGCCGACGGGCGGCGCGGGATTCGCCTGACCGGCGGCGATCTGCAATTTGATTTGTCCAGTAACTTTCTTTGCCATAAAAAATAATTAAGATTTCTCTACCTGCCAGTATTCGAGTTCCACCGGCGTATTGCGTCCAAAAATATTGACCGTCACTTTCAACTTGCCGCGTTCCGGATCGATTTCCTCGATCACGCCGCTGAAATTCAGGAACGGACCGTTGTTGATCTTGACCGTTTCGCCCACCGCAAAATTGACCTTCGGTTTTTCCGTGTCTTCGGAAATTGAAATCTGCGCCTTGATGGCCTCGACTTCTTCGGACGGCGTCGGCTGCGGCGGATCGCTCAAAAAACCGATCACGCCCTGCGTCTCGCGTATGAAATACCACGGCTGCTCGATCACGCGGTTGTTTTCGTCGAGCAACACCATGTCCACAAAGACGTAGCCCGGCCACAACTTGCGGTTGGACACCGTTTTTTTCTGGTTGCGCACCTCGACGACTTTTTCCATCGGCACGAGGACTTCCTTGACGTAATCCTGCATCTCGTCGGTCTTGACGCGTTTCTCAATGCTTTCCTTGACCTTATGCTCCTGGCCGGAAAGCGTCTGGATGATGAACCACTGGTTGCGCATGAAATTTTCTAACGGATAAAAACGTAAAACAAAATACGATCAACCAACACAATAAATCCGCCCAGCAAGGCGACGGCGACGATGATCAGCGCGGTGGAACCTTTCAATTCCTCCCACGTCGGCCAGGAACATTTTTTCAGTTCTTCACGCGTTTCCTGCACATAGACGGCGAGGCGCTGGATTTGTCCCTGCCACCAGAGGTAGCCGAACAAAGCACCGATCACCACCGCCCAAATTCCGATATGTATCCAGTCGTTCACAATATTTTCTGGCTGGCCGGGCCGAAGCTCGCGGCATTATTTCCAACTTCGCCCGCTGCGCCACTCACCAAAGTTGGCGGAGAGGGAGGGATTCGAACCCCCGTTAGGCTTTCGCCTAAAGCGGTTTTCAAGACCGCCGCGATAGACCACTCTGCCACCTCTCCAAGTTCGCAGACTGGCACGGCAGGCAGGACTTGAACCTGCAACCAATGGTTTTGGAGACCACTACTCTACCAATTGAGCTACTGCCGTATCCGTCCAAAACCGCTTTAATTTCGGGACAAAAAGGGAGCACGGAGATTTTTAACTCCGCGCTCCCGAAACAATAATTCAGTTTTTAGCTGATGACGTCGGACACGCGACCGGCACCGATGGTGCGGCCACCTTCGCGGATCGCGAAGCGCTGACCTTTTTCCATGGCGACCGGCTTCTGCATTTCGATGTCCACCGAGACGTTGTCGCCCGGCATCACCATTTCGACGCCGGTCGGCAGCGTGAGCGTGCCGGTGACATCGGAGGTGCGGAAATAAAACTGCGGACGATAGTTCGTGAAGAACGGCGTGTGACGTCCACCTTCGTCTTTGGACAGAACGTAAACTTCCGCCTTGAACTTCGTGTGCGGCTTGATGGTGCCCGGCTTGGCCAAAACCATGCCGCGCTCCACGTCATCCTTGGTCGTGCCGCGGAGCAACACACCCACGTTGTCGCCAGCGCTCGCCGAATCCAACAGCTTGCGGAACATTTCGATGTCCGTCGCAACCGTCTTGCGCGTGTCTTTCAAGCCGACGATTTCAACTTCTTCCATCTTCTTGAGCACACCGCGTTCGACGCGGCCGGTGACGACCGTGCCACGACCTTCAATGGTGAACACGTCTTCGACGCACATCAAGAAGGGCTTGTCCACTTCGCGCACCGGGTCAGGAATGAACGTGTCCAGCGCTTCGAGCAAATCAGCAATCGCCTTTTCGCCTTCCGGCTTACCGGCGAGCGCAGCGGTCGCAGACGCACGGATGATCGGCGTCTTGTCGCCCGGGAAACCATACTTCGTGAGCAGGTCACGGATTTCCATTTCAATGAGCTCGAGCAAATCGGCATCGGCCAAATCAACCTTGTTCAGGCAGACGATGATGCTCGGCACACCGACCTGGCGGGCCAGCAAAATATGTTCGCGCGTCTGCGGCATCGGGCCGTCGGCGGCGCTGACAACGAGAATCGCGCCGTCCATCTGCGCGGCACCGGTGATCATGTTCTTCACATAGTCCGCATGGCCGGGGCAGTCAACGTGCGCGTAATGGCGCTTCGGAGATTCGTATTCGACGTGCGACACCGCGATGGTGACCGTCTTCGTCTCGTCACGAACCGTGCCGCCTTTGGTGATGTCTTTGTATTCGATCATCGGCGCGAGACCCTTGCGGTTCTGCACCGCGACGATCGCGGCAGTCAAGGTGGATTTGCCGTGGTCAACGTGACCGATGGTGCCGACGTTGACGTGCGGTTTGGTTCTTTGAAATTGCTCTTTGGCCATACTATTTTTTCGTTGCGTGTTTTTGTTTTAAATGGAGCCCATGATCAGGATTGAACTGATGACCTCGTCCTTACCAAGGACGTGCTCTACCAACTGAGCTACATGGGCATCCAAAAATCTTTTGTTCAAGCCCGAATCGTAAAGCGACAAAAAACCCAACCACTCAATTTTCTTCTGAAATTCGAGAGGCTTGGCGGTGTTTTGGACGTTTTTACGGCTCTGACGGTCGGGAAGTTACGGAACAATGCCGCCACTGTCAATAGTTTTTTTATTTTTCTTCAGCTCGATAATCTGTCGCGCCCGCGCGAGCGACGCATCCATGTCGCCACAGACGTTTTCCATGCCGATGCGATCCAAAAAACCGGCGCGTGTCAACGCAAACAGCGGTTGCGAGTGGGGTCCGCATAAAATCAAATCCTTGCGTTTTTTTTGCAATTTTTCAAATAAATCTTCCAGCGCGTCCAAACCCGTCGCGTCGAGCGCCAGCACATCGCGCATCCGCAGCACCAAAACTTCCGGCAACTGGCCGGCATCGCGCAAGGAAGATTCCAACTTGTCGGCCGCGCCAAAAAAGAACGCCCCAAAAACACGGAACACCATCACGCCGTCGGGAATTTTTTTGCCCGTCGTTTGCTGGCCCGGCGAATTGCCCTGCGTGACTTCGGCGTCTGGCGAAACATTGGCCGTTTCCGCAAGCCGCTTCACGAGCAATGCCGACGCCAGAATCAGCGAGGTGCCCACCGCCGTGGGCAAATCCAAAACCACCGTCAAACTGAACGCACATAAAAAAACCGCCGCGTCGCTTTTCGGCCAGCGCTTCAAACGAACAAACTGATGCCATTCGCCCATGCGCAGCGAGACGACGATCAGCACCGCGCTCAAAGCCGCCATCGGAATATGTTTCGCCAACGGCGCGGCCACGAGCAAAATTATAAGCAACGTCAGCGAATGGATGATGCCGGCCACCGGTGTTTTCGCGCCGCTGCGCACGTTCGTCGCCGTGCGCGCGATCACGCCGGTCGTCGGCATGCCGCCGAAAATTCCGACGACCATATTGGCGATGCCCTGCCCCATCAATTCCTGATTCGAATCGTGCCGGTCATCAATCATGCCGTCCGATACCACGGCGCAAAGCAGCGATTCAATCGCGCCGAGCACCGCCACCGTCATCGCCGCCGGCAACAATGCACGCCACGCATCAAAGGATAAATTGGGAAAATGCGGGGCCGGCAAACCGCTCGGCATTTCGCCAAATTGCGAGAATAAAGTTTGGATTCCGAATTGCTCGTCCCAATGAAAAAATTTCACCGCCAGCGACGCCAGCACGATCACCACAATTGAGCCCGGCACGCGCAAACCAAGTTTTTTCGGCCAGAACCAAATCGCCGCCGTGCAGAGGATCGCGAGCAGCACTGTCGGCCAGTTCGGATGGAAATTTCCCGCCAGCGCCTGCACCTTGCCGATGAAATCCGCCGGCAATTTATTTTGCAGCCCGAAAAAATCCCGGATCTGCGTGCTCATAATAATTATGGCAATGCCGCTGGTAAAACCGGTCACAACGGGAAACGGAATGTAGCGAATCATCGTGCCGAGCTTGCACGCGCCGAGCACAAACAAAATCGCGCCCGCCATCAGCGCGCACACCGCCAGCGCCTGCGGGCCGTGCAACAAAACAATCGGCGCAAGCAGCGGCACGAATGCGCCCGCCGGCCCGCCGATTTGCACGCGCGAACCGCCCAGCAGCGACACCAAAAAGCCGCCGATGATCGCGGTAAAAATGCCGATCTCCGGTTTGAGGCCCGACGCGATCGCCAGCGCCATCGCGAGTGGCAGCGCCACGATGCCGACGATCAGCCCGGCCGTGAGGTCGGCAAAAAAAGTTTGCGCTGAATAATTTTTCAGCGCATCCACCAGCTTCGGCCGGAATGAAAATGCAAAATTCAATTTTGGGGAACCGGGAAAAAATTCCTTGAATTTGATTCTGCGAAACGCAGCGGGAAACTCAATTGAATTTGCTTTGCATAAATTGCCATCGCCAGCCCGGCGATTTCAACGCTTCAAGCGCGTGGATGCGCCGCGTCGTAAGCTTTTTTTAAGCGTTCCGTCGTGACGTGCGTGTAAACCTGCGTCGTGATGAGATGCGCGTGGCCGAGCAATTCCTGCACGCTGCGCAAATCGGCGCCCGCGTCGAGCAGATGCGTCGCGTAGCTGTGCCGCAGTTTGTGCGGCGTGAGTTTGGGGTCGAGGCCGGCGATGGCGAGATATTTTTTCAAACGCCGCGATAATTGCAACGGGGAGAGCGGTCCGGCATTTTTCGTGTCCGAGCAAAATATCGGGCTCAAGCCGGCGGGCGGTTCCAACCGCATGTTCCAATAATTTTCAATCGCCCGCAACGCCGGCTGGCCGATCGGCACGAGCCGTTCTTTTTTGCCCTTGCCGCGCACGCGGACGATTTGGTCGCTCCAATCAATGTCATCCACGCGCAGGCCGCACAGCTCGCTGACGCGCAAGCCGCACGAATAAATCGTTTCCAACACCGCGATGTCGCGCCAACAAACCTCCGGCGAAAGCGGCCGGCCCGGCCCTTTTTTCAACTTTTGCGTTTCAAGAAATTTCGCCGGTGCGATGAGCAACGCTTCCATCTGTTGCTTCGTCAAAAATCGCGGCAGCCGTTTTTCCGGTTTCGGCAACGAAAGATTTTTGATCGGCAAAGTTTCGACCACGCCGTGACGCATCAGAAATTTAAAAAAAGTCCGCAGCGCCGAAAACCGCAGCTGCACCGCCGCCCGGCTTAAATGGTTTCTTCCAAGAAAACGGACAAAACCGCGAAAATCATCGCGCTGTAGATTGTCCCACGCCATCGTTGGCTGTGGATTTTGGGCATCCGACTTTAGACTTTCCGTCCGCCAGCGGTAAAATTCCTGCAGCGCTTGCGAATAATTTCGCTGCGTGTAAACCGATGCGCCGCGATCCGTCGCCAAATGCGCGAGAAATTTTGCGATCCACGGGTCGCGGATTTCCGGCGCGTTTTTTTCTGGCGTTGAATCCATTGCAATAATTTTAGCGCAAAAGCAAAATTGTTAAACCGCGAACCACGCGAACCACGCAAAAAAAATTCTTGTTCGCGTATTTTGCGTATTTCGCTGTCAGCCCAAAAAAGCCAGCACCAGCCGTAAAAATTCTTCGGGCTGGTCCGCGTGCACCCAATGGCTTGCGGCGGCAATGGTTGCGATTTGTGACTGCGGAAAAAGTTCGCGGATCAAAATTTCGTCCGCGGGTTGGACATAGTTCGATTTGCCGCCGCGGATGAACAGCGCCGGTTTTGAAAACGGCGCGGCGGCGGCGACGGCTTCGCCCAGGCGCAAATAATTGTCCGCCAGTCCGCGCAGGTTTATTTTCCAGAAAAATTTTCCGGCCGGATCGCGGCTTAGATTTTTCAGCAGAAACCGGCGCAAAACGAGATTGGGAATTTCGGACGCGAGCGCGTCTTCGATTTGCAGGCGCGTGGAAAATGTGGGCAAATCCAATGCGAGCAGGGCGGCAAAAATTTTATCATGCGCCGGCGCGTATTGGCGCGGAGCCATGTCGGCAACGATGAGTTTTTCGACGCGCGCGGGAAATTGCAGTGCGAACTGCATCGCCGTTTTCCCGCCCATCGAATGGCCGATGACGTGCGCGCGGGCGATTCCCCGCGCCGCCATGAACGCATCCACGTCGGCGGCCATCAGCGGATAACTGGTTTCATCCGTGTGCGGCGACTGGCCGTGATTGCGTAGATCCAGCGCGACGACGTGAAATTTTTCCGCGAGCCGCCCCGCGATATGCTGCCAGTTGTCGGCCGAACCAAACAGCCCGTGCAACAAAAGGAGCGTCCGGCCCTGCCCGGCTTCTTTGAAGTGCAATTGCATTTTTAATATGGCTCCCATGTGTAGCAGTCATTTATTTCGCGCTCAATGCTTGAAATAAAATTCCAGCAGGGGAGAATGCGCGCCGATGATTTTACGACCGGCCAAAAAAATGGCGCGCCAACTGGCGGCGCTGCTGGTGTTCGGGCTCGCGAGCGGCGCGCGGCTGATCGCGCTCGCAAGTCCGACGTTGCATTTTGATTACGGCCAGGGCGTGCCGCACGCCAATGCCGTCAGCCAGTTCATGTATTTCGTGCCGCTCATTTCGCCGGAGCCGGTTTCCGTTTACACCAATGCGGGCAACACGCAATGCGCCCGCGTGGTTTCGTATGATTGCCATACGAACGGCGCGCTCTTTTCCTGCACCTGCGAATTTGAATTCACCGGCAGCGGCGCGCAGCAAAATGTTTTCGATCACGCGCAAAAGATCCAACAGCATGAAAAAGAATTGCTGGCGGGCACGTTGCTCAGGCATCAGCTGGGCGCGATCAACGTGGAAGGCACCGGCAGCGGCAGCGTGGAGATCGCAGGCCAGTTCGTGAACGGCCAGCGCGTGATCAACGTGGTGCAGTTGCGTTTCAACCGGGGGGGACACGTCAGCCCGGTGACGATCGACTTGCACGACATCGCGTATCATGGCGGAACCATCCAACTGCAAAATGAAATGCTCGCGCGGGTGAGCACACTGACGTTTCGCCGCACCAGCGGCACGCCGAAAATGGAAGTCGCGCTGGCGTCGTTGAAACGCAAGGATGCCGGGGGCGGACTCTGGCAAAGTCTGGTCGGCGAAATCAAGGGCGCCACGGCAAACCTATTTCTGCCACCGCTCAAAGTGGAAGCCGAAGGTCAGCAGGCCATGCTGGATTTCGGCCTCGCGCTCGCGGTCAAAAAAAGTGATTTCACTTTTCCGGAAGCGAAACGTCTGAAGGGCAGCGCCCCGGCCCAGCCGTAAATTAATTATTCGTCGCGCGGCGGAAACTCAAAGGTGATCTTGCCTTTGCCGTCCATCACCAGAAACGCCGGGAACGGCTTGCCGGCTTTGGAAATGAATTTGTCGAGCAGATCGCTCTTGTGCTCGGCGAGAATTTTCTGCGCCTGCGCCGGTTCAATCGGCTGTTCCAAAATCGTTTTGCCGATCTTGAATTTGCACGGCTTCACATCGAGCTGCGATTTTTCGCACAGGTAGCCCTGCTCCGTGTCAAAAACTTTCCCGCCGCACTTCGGACATTTGCCCATCGGCTCTTTGCCCGTGAAATCAATTTTCGGCAGCGGCTCGGAATTCGTCTTCGCCGCGCCCTTGCCCTTCTTCTCGCGCGGCGCAAATTCAAACGCCGTCTTACCATCCTTCACCACGAGATACGCCTCGAACTTGCGATTGTTTTTCTTGGAGACAAAACCTTTGAGCAAATCCGTCTTGCCCGTCGCGAGCAGCTTCGTGATCTGCGCCGGCTCGATGGTCTGTTGCAAGATAATTTTGCCGCTGCGGAACGAACACGTTTTTTCCGGCGCGGCCTGTTTTTCGCAGACGTAATTCATGCCGGCGTCGTAAACATTGCCGCCGCATTGCGGGCATTTGCCAAGCGGTTCCTTGCCGGTGAAATCCACCGGTGCGCTGGCCTCGCCGTCCTTGTTCTGGTCGTTGCCAAAATCAAACTGCGGCTTGAATTCCGCGTCCATCTTGATGATGGCGGCGAACGGAAAACCCTGCTTGCTGCGAAAACCTTGCAGCGGACCGACCGTGCCTTTGCTGATGAGCTCCTCGACCTCGGAAATCTCCAACTGCCGGCTCGCGACAATTTTCCACAGCGCGAAATCACATTTCTGGCACTGGAATTTTTTGTAATTTTCTAAAATCTCGCCGCCGCATTTTGGGCACTGCACATTTAATTTTCCAAAATCGCCGGGCACAGTGTCGCTCTCGTGGCTTTTCGCTTTGGCCACCATGTCGCGCGTCGCGTCGGAAATTTCCGCCATGAAATCGTCGCGTTTCATTTTGCCGCGCGCCATCAAATTCAATTTGAATTCCCACTCGCCCGTCAATTCCGGCGAACAGAGCTGCGGAATTTCCAGCCCGCGCAACAGCGTGATGATGGAAAACGCCTTCGCCGTCGGCTGCAGTTCGCGGCCGTTGCGCACGACATATTTTTCCCAGATCAATCCTTCGATGATCGTCGCGCGCGTCGCGGGCGTGCCGAGGCCTTTGTCGGACATCGCCTCGCGCAATTCTTCGTCATCAATCAATTTGCCCGCGCCTTCCATCGCGCCGAGCAAGGTTGCTTCCGAATAGCGCGCCGGCGGCTTGGTGACGTTCGCCTCGACTTCGATTTTTTCCGTTTTCACCGTTTCGCCCGCTTTGACCGGCGCGAGCGTCGGCGTGTCATCGGACTCCGCCGCCTCCTTGCCGTAAACCGCGAGCCAGCCGGCGTTGACCATCACTTTGCCTTCGCTCTTGAACGGCTCGTTCTCGACGCGCGTGATGCGCGTGGTCACCAAAAATTCCGCCGCCGGATAAAAAATCGCGAGAAACCGTTTGGTGACGAGATCGTAAAGTTTCTGCTCCGGCTCGCTTAAATGTTTCGGCGCAACCGTCGTCGGAATGATCGCAAAGTGATCCGAGACTTTTGCATTATTAAAAATGCGTTTGTTCGGGCGCACCCAGCCGTTCTTCAAAATCGAATCGGCGTAGCTTGAATACCCCGTCACGCCTTCGAGCATCTTCAGCGTGTCCTTCACCGTATTGATATAATCTTCCGGCAACGCGCGTGAATCGGTCCTCGGATACGTCAACACCTTGTGCTTTTCGTAAAGCGCCTGCGCGAGTCCCAAAGTATTTTTGGCGGAAAAACCAAAGCGTCCGTTCGCTTCGCGCTGCAATGTCGTCAAATCGTAAAGCTGCGGCGACATCGAAGTCGTCGGCTTGCTTTCTTCGGTGACGATGCCCGGCTTGCCGAGACATTTGGCCTTGATCGCTTCGGCGAATGAAACATCCCAGACACGCTCCTGTTTGAGCTGATCGTCGCCTTCCTTCTTGGCAAATTTTTCATCGAACCAGCGGCCGGCATATTCGCCCGCCGACGCGCCGAACGTGCCGTGGATTTCCCAATAGTTGCGCGGCACAAATTTTTTAATTTTCTCTTCGCGCTCGACGAGAATCGCCAGCGTCGGCGTCTGCACGCGGCCGACCGTCGTGAGATGAAAGCCGCCGGTCTTGGAATTGAACGCCGTCATCGCGCGCGTGCCGTTGATGCCGATGAGCCAGTCGCTTTCGCTGCGGCACGTCGCGGCATCGGCGAGCGGAATCATTTCGGCGTCCGTGCGCAAATGCGCAAAGCCGTCGCGGATCGCCGCCGGCGTCATGGATTGCAGCCAGAGCCGCTGGATCGGTTTGTCGCTTTTGGAATACTGGACAATGTAACGGAAAATCAATTCGCCTTCGCGCCCGGCGTCGCACGCATTCACGAGCGCCGTGACATCTTTGCGTTTGATGAGTTTCACCAGCACCTTCAGCCGCGCCTCATTTTTTTCAATCGGCAGCAAATCAAAGTGCGGTGGAATCACCGGCAGATGCGCGAACGTCCATTTGCCGCGCTTCACCTCGAACTGTTCCGGCACGGCGATGGTCAGCAAATGGCCGACCGCCGACGAAATGACGTAGTGGTCATTTTCGTAGAAGTCTGCGTTTTTTTCGAACTTGCCGAGCGCCTTGGAGATGTCCCCGGCGACCGACGGTTTTTCCGCGATGATCAGAATTTTTCCCATGCGACTTGGCAAACTCTTAAGCTGCGCGACGCCGGTTGCGCAACTTATTTTTTATTTTAAGAAAAGAATTTCAACCACGGATGGACACGGATTAACACGGATAAGAAAAAAATTTGACACGAATTTCACGAATTGGTGCGAATTATTTTGATTCAAAAAATTCGTGGTAATTTGTGTAATTCGTGTCTGGCATCCGTGTTAATCCGTGTCCATCCGTGGTTGAAAAAATTGGCTGCGCGCTTGCGTTCGGTTTGGCGCAATTTAAACTCCGCGTCCCGATGGTGAATCTGAACACGCTCAATCCGCAGCAACGCCTGGCCGCCGAAACCATTCGCGGCCCGGTGCTGATTTTGGCGGGCGCGGGCACCGGCAAGACGCGCGTGATCACTTATCGCATCGCGCACATGGTTCAAAGTGGCATCGCGCCGGGGAATATTTTGGGCGTCACGTTCACGAACAAGGCCGCGCGCGAAATGCAGGAACGCGTCAACAAACTGTTGCCCAAGTCCAAAGTCCAAGGTCCAAAGTCCAAGGCTGACAAAGAAAATCGTCCGACTATTTGCACGTTTCATTCGCTGTGCGTGCGGATTTTGCGCGTGCATATCGAGAAGCTCGGCTACAAAAAGAATTTCGTCATCTACGACGAATCGGAACAACTCGCGGCGGTGGAAAAAATTCTTTCGGCCATTTCGGCCAAAGGCGAAAAGACGGAGCCGGGCGCGATTCTCGCGCTGTTGAGCAAGTTCAAGAACGGCGGCGAAAACACCGGTGCGTTTGTGGACCCGAGCGTGCGCGCGTTGGCACAGCACATTGCCAAACGCTACGAATCGGCTCTGCACGCGTGCAACGCGGTGGACTTCGACGATTTGATTTTGCTCACACTGCGCCTGTTCAACGAGCATCCCGATGCGCTCGCGGCGTGCCGCGAAAAATATCGTTACGTGATGGTGGACGAATATCAGGACACGAACGCCGCGCAATTTCAATTGGTTCATGCGCTGACGTTGGAGCATCGAAACTTGTGTGTCGTCGGCGATGACGACCAGAGCATTTACGGCTGGCGCGGCGCGGAAGTCGCGAACCTGCTGAACATGGAAAAACATTTTCCCGAGATCAAAGTCGTCAAGCTGGAACAGAATTATCGCAGCACCACGACCATTCTCAACGCGGCGAATGCCATCATCAAAAACAATGTGCGGCGGCGCGGCAAATCGCTGTGGTCGGAAAAAGGGACGGGCGCAAAAATCCAATTGCAGACTTACGAGAACGATGAAACGGAGGCGCGCGAGGTCGTGGCCCAGATCGAATTCAAGCGGCTGGCGCATCGCGTGCGCTGGGAAGAGTGCGCGATTTTATTTCGCACGAACCAGCAGTCGCGGCCGATCGAAACTGAATTGCGCAAGGCGAACGTGCGGTATCATTTGATCGGCGGCCAGAGTTTTTTCGACCGCCGCGAGATCAAGGATTTCATCGCGTTCACCAAAACTTTTTTGAATCCGCACGACGACATCAGCCTGCTGCGCATCGCGAACGTGCCGGCGCGCGGCTTGAGCGATGTGACGATGGAACGGCTGCTCGGCGCGAGCCACGAGCGCGGCTGCTCGGTGTTCACCGCGATGAAAAATCCGCTGGTGACGACGACGCTGCAAAAAAACACGCGCGAGTGCATCGAAGCTTTTGTTGGATTCATCGAAAAGACGCAGGCGGAGTTGCAACAGGCGGCCGGCGGCAAAAATCTCGCGACGTGGGCGGAAGATTTTCTGAACGCGACGGGCTATTTTGCCGAGCTGCGGCGCTTGGAAAAAAATCCGGAGCTGGCGGAAAGCCGTATTCGCAATCTGCGGGAAATGGTCGCGACGATGAACGGCAGCGCGCCGACGCTGGCGGCGCAGCTCGATGATTTTCTGGAACACATCACGCTCGACAGCGACCGCGAGGAGGAAAAAGAAAACACTGCCGACGCGGTGACGCTCATCACGATGCACTCATGCAAGGGCCTGGAATTTCCGCACGTTTTTATCGTGGGTCTTGAAGATGGCTTGCTGCCGCATTCCCGCTCGAAAATCGAAGGCACGCTGGACGAGGAGCGGCGATTATTTTACGTCGCGGTGACGCGCGCGATGCTTTCGCTGACCATCAGCCATTGCGGCGCGCGCAAAAAATACGGCCAGTCGCTGCCGTGTCAGCCGTCGCCATTTTTGAAAGAGTTGCCGGAAGAATTGGTTGAGCATTCGGATGCCAAGTCAAAACAGCCCGTCGAACAAGCCTCGGGCAAAAGCCTTTTTGCCGCGATGCGCGAGGCGATTTCCTGAGGGTTTTTCCGGCGGATGATTGACAGCGCGATTTGTTTTTGCGGAAATGTGCGGAATCAAAACCACCAACCCAATGCCTGACCAAGCCATTTCCACCCAATCGTTGCAGCAAGAAGGCCGCACGTTCCCGCCGTCACCCGCAGTCCTCAAAAAGGCGCACATCAATGCTGCGCAATACGACGCGATGTATCAGCGCTCGATTCGCGAGCCGGAAAAATTCTGGCTGGAGCAGGCGCAAAGTTTGGAATGGTTTAAAAAACCGACGCAGGCGCGCAATTTCGATTGGAGCACCGACGAACGAAAAATCCACCACACCTGGTTTGAGGATGGGGAACTGAACGTCACGGCGAACTGCCTCGACCGGCATTTGAAAACGCGTGGCAACCAGACCGCGATCATTTGGCAGGGCGAACCGGAAGCGGATGTCAAAAAAATTTCCTACGCGGACTTGCACGCGGAAGTCTGCAAGTTTGCAAATGTGTTGAAATCGCTTGGCGTCAAGAAGGGCGACCGTGTGGCAATCTACATGCCGATGATTCCCGAAGCCGCCGTCGCGATGCTCGGCTGCGCGCGCATCGGCGCGATTCACTCGGTCGTGTTCGGCGGATTCAGTTCGGATTCGCTCGCGGGCCGCATCAATGATTCCGAATGCAAATTGCTCATCACGGCGAACGTCTCGCTGCGCGCCGGGAAATCGCTCGCCTTGAAGGCGCTGGCCGACAATGCGCTCACACACACGCCGAGCATTCAGAAAGTCGTCGTCGTCAAACGAAACGACGAACCGTGCAATATCATCGCCGGCCGCGATGTCTGGTATCACGAATTGATGGCGAAGGCTGCGACCGACTGTCCGGCCGAGCACATGAAAGCCGAGGATTTTTTGTTCATTCTCTACACTTCCGGTTCGACCGGCAAACCGAAGGGCGTCGTGCACAGCACTGCGGGTTATTTGTTGTGGAGCGCGCTCACGCAAAAATACGTTTTTGATATTCACGAAGGCGACGTTTATTTCTGCACGGCCGACATCGGCTGGGTGACCGGCCACAGCTACGTCGTTTACGGCCCGCTCTGCAACGGCGGCACCACGCTGATGTTCGAAGGTGTGCCGACGTATCCAGATGCCGGAAGGCTTTGGAAAATTGTCGAGAAGTTCAAGGTGAATTCATTTTACACCGCGCCCACGGCCATTCGCGCGCTCATCCGGCTTGGCGATGAATGGCCCGCGAAATATGACCTATCTTCGCTTCGCGTCCTCGGCACCGTCGGCGAACCGATCAATCCCGAAGCGTGGATGTGGTATTACAAACACATCGGTCATGAACGTTGTCCCATCGTGGACACGTGGTGGCAGACCGAGACCGGCGGACATCTGATCACGCCGTTGCCCGGTGCGCACACGCTCAAACCTGGCAGCGCCGGTCGCGCGTTTTTTGGCGTGGAACCCGTGGTGTTGCGCGACGACGGCACCGAATGCAAAGCAAATGAAGGCGGCAAACTTTGCATCAAACACCCCTGGCCCGGCATCATGCGCACGACCTGGGGCGATCATGATCGTTTCATCAACACCTATTTCGCCACGTTCAAGGACATGTATTTCACCGGCGACGGCTGCCGGATCGATGCCGACGGCGACTACTGGTTGCTCGGCCGCGTGGATGATGTCGTCAATGTTTCCGGCCATCGCATCGGCACGGCGGAAGTGGAGAGCGCGCTCGTGAGCCACGCGAAAGTCGCCGAGGCCGCCGTCGCGCCCATGCCGCATGACATCAAAGGCCAGGCCCTCTACGCATTTGTGACTTTGAAGGATGGAATTTTCGAAAGTGAAGAATTAAAAAAGGAACTCGCGCAACATGTGCGCAAAGAAATCGGGGCGATTGCCGTGCCGGATAAAATTCAATTCGCGCCCAGCCTGCCGAAGACGCGCAGCGGGAAAATCATGCGTCGCATCCTGCGCAAGATCGCCGAAAACCAGACCGACCAGATCGGCGACGTCTCCACGCTCGCCGATCCACAGGTGGTCGAGGCGCTCGTCAAAGGGAAACAGTAAATTAATTTCTGCGAAGCGGACGAACTTGATTTTGTTTTCGGAATCAAACAGCCAATTATTGCGGTTGGTTTTTTGGATGATAGGGACCGTAAAGCAGCCCATGATCCTTGATGGTGAACAGTTGAGCATTCGCCAGGCGGCTAACCTCATGGGCCTGATCGGTGGATGAATTTATGGCCTGATCAACTGCGGCGACAATGAGGTCAGCGATTATATTGCCGCTGCTGGAACTTTGCTCGGCGGAGGCTTTGCCTTCCCAAAGCGTCAGTCCGGTCTGCGTATCCACAAGTTTTGCTTCAGCCGTGACAATGGTGGCACTCGTGATGACCTCATATTTTGAGCCGTATTGCTTCAGCGTGACATAAAGAACCGCATCGGCGCCCACGATTTCGCGGATTTTATTCAGCGGGACCTCATGCATTTCACCGGCGGTGGGCAGACCATTTTCTTTCATGAACTGATCGACGACCGCCACGGGAAAAACATAATATCCCATTTCCGCGAGCGGCATGGTCACGGTGGAAAGATAACCATAAGTGCCCCGGACATCGGTGCTTTGATTGAGCGGTGGCAGGACGAGAATTGAGCGCGGCGGATGCGCGTGAAAATTAGTATAATCGTAAGGCCTGTTCACGCATCCCGTGAGTAAGGTCGCCAGCGCCACGACACTTGATCCGAAACTTAAAAGTCGTGTCTTCATTTCTTGGTTACGTTGGCCAGCAGCCGGTCCATCAGCACGGCGGACTCCGGAAACCGTGCTTTTTCATCTTCAAATTCCTGCCGCGCCAGTTCCGGTTTGCCCGTTTGATAATAAAGGTAGCCGAGATGAGCATGAAATCCCGGAGGCACCGGTTTGTGGGCGGCCTCGGCCTTGTGCAAATCTTCTTCCAACGTCTGGACCTGCAGCGGCAACGGAACCTTGTCTGGTTTCACATACATGACATAAACAAGATTTTCGTAGTGACCCCAATAATAAGTATTCGGATTCTGACAGCCCGTCAGGAGCAACGGGAGCCCCAGCAACACGAATTTTAGCAAGGAAGCATTCACGGTTTCACCGGGTTCCATTTGCCCGCTTCCACCGCCTCCACCAAACGGTTGACCGCTTCGCGGATGGCCAGATCCAGCACCTTGCCGTTCAACGTGGAGTCGTAACTTGAGGAACCGCCAAAGCCCAGCATTTCGCGGTCGCTCAGCGCATATTCGCCGGCGCCCTGCGTGGAATAAACCACCTCGGAAGTTGTCACATTCACCACATTCAAATTTACCTTGGCGTAAGCCACCTGTTTTTTGCCGCTTCCGAGGATGCCAAACAATTCCTGATCACCCACTTCTTTGCGACCAAACTCAGACACCTCGCCAGTAATGACATAATCTGCTCCCTCCAGTTTCAGAGGGGGTCCTTTGATGGCGGCCTCGTTTGTTATCTCCTGCAGGTTGTCGCGATCCACCACCAAAAAACGACCGGTTTGTTGCAAGTGCGTGATGAGAACCGATTTTGCCTGTCCGCCAAGGCGGTCCACGCCGTCCGAGAAAACCCCGTGCATATACGGAGAATGATTGTCGAATTTTCCCACCATGAGTGTGCTCTTGGCCCCGGTGTAAGGAGCGCCGGCGGAAGCCACCGTTTCCGGTTTGATTGCTTGATGTGATTCCGTCGCGCAGCCAACGAAGAAAACGCCGATGGCGATCGGTAGAACCCAGCAGCCGAATGATTGAAACAATTTCATAATGCGTGCCCTTTTGAAATTTTAAGATTTTTTTCCACTTGTAAAACACCCAAACTTCTCGTCGTCAAAATGTGTTTCTGGCGGAAGAAAGTAAAGCCCGAAAGATTGTGCATTTAACCTGCAAATGTTGCACGCATCGTGCCAAGAAACGCAGCACAACTTAAAACGAGTCCATAGCGAGTCCAAGACTAAATTCGACATTCGACCCAAAAACGAAGAACTCATAAAACCGTTGTCACCACTGGTTAAAAGTGGTGGCAGGAGCCGGAATTGAACCGGCGACACAAGGATTTTCAGTCCTCTGCTCTACCAACTGAGCTATCCTGCCACACTAAAAAATGGTCATTTAAAATGCGCGCCTAACCAGCTTGAAAAAAGGTTTTACGGACAACGCCGATGCGCATGCAGCATTTGCTCCGGGTATCTAACTTCGCTCCACTTGACGTGAACGGTGAGACCAAACGGTGGTGTTGCCAGGCATATTTACGATAGCAAAAGCGTTGCCGGCCCGGCAAGAGTTAAAAAATAAAATCGGCAGTGGCGAATACCTTCCAGCTAAACCAACACCGGGATGCAGCCGTGGGAATGATTTTGCGGCGAACCATGGCGCGGCTTTCGGCAAATCCCGAGTCGCGGCAGCCACGTTCGCCTGGCACGCCGGTGAATTCTACCGACGGGAAACAAAGACAACACAACTGGGATTGCCAAGCTGCAGCGTCTGGCCGGCCGGCGTGAGGCGACCCGTTGTCGTGTCAATTTTGAAGATGGTCACGTTGTCAGAATTTTGATTGGCGGCGAACAGAAATTTTCCGGCGGGATCAATGCCAAAAAAGCGCGGCGTTTTGCCGCCGCTGGAAATGTGTTCGATGGGCGAAAGTTTTCCTGTCGGCTCGGCAATTGCGAAGACATTGATCTGATCAATGCCACGCGTGGAGGCGTAGAGAAATTTGCCCGATGGATGCACGGCGATTTCCGCGCCGCTCAGCGTTGGATCGGGATGGCGGTCCAGCGGCAATGCGCTCACCGTCTGGATTTCCGAAAGCGCACCGCGATTGCCATCGTAACTAAACACCGTGACGCTGCAGCCCATTTCGTTGACGACGTAAGCAAATCCTCCATTCGGATGAAACGCAAGATGACGTGGGCCACTGCCGGGCGTGAGCGGGGCAAAAGCCGGAATATTGGTCGTCAATTTACCCGTCGAAGCGTCCATTTGATAAACGAGCACCTTGTCCAGACCCAGATCGCAGACAAGGGCATGGCGATCGCCGGGATCGGTCACGACACAGTGCGCGTGCGGGCCTTTTTGGTTCAGCGGATTGACGCTGGAACCGGAATGTTGGATGAAACTTGACGCGCGTGCGAGACTGCCGTCGGCATTGACCGGGAATGCCGTGACACTGCCGCCGCCGTAACTGGCGACGAGGACGGTTTTCCCGGTCGCGTCAATTTGAACGTGACAGAGCACATCGCCGCCGGCGCCTTGCCGGTTCATTTCCGTGAGTTGGCCGTTGGTGGCGTTGATCGAATACGCGATCACGGCACCTTGTTTTTTACCGCCCGCCCCGGCGACTTCGGTGATTGCATAAAGAAATTGCTGCCGCGCATCCACCGTCAAAAAGGAAGGGTTCGTGATCGTGGCAACGAGTTTTGGTTCGGTGATTTTCCCGGTCGCATCCATTTGCGATGCGTAAATACCGCGGCTCTTGCCACCCGTGTAAGTTCCAAAGTAAACCCACTCATCCGCGGCCGACGCGACGGTAATGGCCACCGCCAAACTGGTCAGCGTCACAAGGAGCAGCAAGGTCCGCATCATTTTTGAAATCGAAAACAGGAAACGCATTGACAATAATGGGCTGAATGCGGCCGGTTCGTCAAACGCGCTGAACAATAGCGCGCGCGGTATTACGGCTGAATTACCAAGCTCAAAAAAAACGAAGTTTGCATCCTGCAAATCGTTTCCAGAGATATGCACGAAATTTTCATCCCAACCTTAATTATCCACCGAAATTTCTGCACTTTTTTTTCTGGCACATTTTTGGCTGAGTTGGAGAGCGAAAAAAACATATGAACCTCGCTACCCTCGCCCTCATTGTCCTGATTGTTTTGCTCATCGGCGCGCTGCCCACCTGGCCTTACAGCAACGGCTGGGGGTATTATCCGAGCAGCGGTCTCGGTTTAGTGGTGGTGATTTTAATTGTCCTGTTGCTTCTGGGAAAATTGTGAGAGCCGCTTTTTTTTCCCTGTGTTTGTGTTTGGTTTTCACGGGGTGCCAGACGACCAAAACCACCGATCCCGCCCGCACGGCGACCGAGCAATTGTTGCTGAGCACAGCGGCCGATCACGCATTGCGTTCCGCCGATCTGAGCATTTTTGCCAACCGCAAAGTTTTTTTGGATGGCTCCTATTTTGACAGTTACGATTCGAAATATGTCTTGGGCGCGATCCGCGACGCGTTGAGCCGCGCGGGTGCTTTGCTGGCCGACAATGCCGCGAGCTGCGACATCATCATGGAAGCGCGCAGCGGCGCCTTTTCGATCAACAGCGCGGCTGGTTTTTTTGGCGTGCCGACCGTGGCCGTGCCGGTGCCGCTCGCCGGTTCCCTGCAGCTGCCGCAAATCGCTTTTTACAGTTCCCAACAGCAAAGCTCCTTTGCGAAAATCGCCTTGCTCGCCTACGCGCGCCAATCCCGCGCGCATGTTTATTCCAGCGGCCCGATGGATGGATACGCTTACGACCACCATTCCCGCCTTTTATTTTTGGCGTGGGCGCGCAGCGATCTCCCGGAAATGCAATCCAGCGAACGCGACGAAGCCCGCGCGCAAACTTGGTTTCCGCAATATGATTTTTCGAACCTGCCAGTGGCCGTCACCATTACGAATGCTGCGACTCCCGTTACGCCGGAAACAAATCACGTTGCCGTGCCGCCGCCCGCAGCGCAACCGGACACAAATTCGCCAACGCGATGATGGAAGGACGGATTGCGAAACGCACGGGCAACGGTAGCCCCAACAGCAATCTGCAAGCAGGAGTAAATTAATTTTGCATAAATTGCGCTTCCCCGTGAAACAATTTTGTCTGGCACGGCTTCCGCTAAAGAAATTCCGGTAACTTTTATAACCAAAAAAATGAATATGAAAAAATTATTAAAACATCTGTTCCTCAGTGCCAGTGTGGCCAGCTTGGCTTCGGTCGCGATGGCCGACGAAAATAACGTGGCCGCCACCAATTTGGATTTCATGAGCACAAACCTGCCGGTGACGTCACAGCAGTTTGTGTGGGCGGCCGGCCGCGGCAATCTGATGGAAGTGCGCTTGAGCGAACTGGCCCTGGATCGCAGCCAAAACCCGGACGTGAAAAGCTTCGCGAAAAAGATGATCAAGGATCACAGCGCGGCCTATCGCAAACTCGCCAAACTGGCGGCCAAGGAAAATTTGAATTGTCCCGGGACAAATTATTGGGCCGATGACAATTTGACGAACGTGGTCGCCGATGATTATGGCTCGACGAACAATGGCGTAGATCAATCTCAATCGGAAGACGCGCATTTGCCGCGCATCGTCAATGGCGGCATTGATGGCAGTTCCGTGCTCAAGGGCGGCCAAATCATGGAATTGTCGGAACGCGGCATTGACGTGTTTTCGAATGAAGTGACCGCCGTGCAGGCCATCGAGTCGCTGTCCGAACCGCAATTTGACCAAGCCTACGTTGGCAAAATGTATCACGATCATATCAAAACCATCCATCTCTTCGCGAACGCGGCGGATAATTTGTCGGATGCGGATTTGAAAGCATACGCCAAAAAAACCCTCCCGACCTTGCACGAACATTTTCGCATGGTCAGCGAATTGCGGAATAAAATGACGGGGCAACCCAATTCCTACAGCGCGGGCGGCGGGACAAATTCCACCTCCATGCCGATGGGCAGCGGACCTTTGTAATTCTCATTCACCCAACTGCGAAAAAATTCGACAACTATAATCGCACGCTTATGAAAATTAAAAATGCCAGTTTAAATTACGTCCTGTGTCTGGGACTGTTGACCTCAACTGCCACGATCGTTTGGACGGGCTGCGCCGGCAACGAATACAAACGCAGCACGGGCGAATACATCGATGACAAATCCTTGGATGCGCGCGTGCGCTCCGCGCTCGACGATTCCGATTATAAATTCTCGGATGTCAATGTGGATGCGTTCAAAGGCAAGGTGCAGCTCAACGGATTTGTGAACACTTCCGACCAGAAATCGCAGGCGGAAAAAATCGCGAAGAACGTGGCCGGCGTGCAGGACGTGGTCAATAATATCACCGTGAAACAGTAACTAGTTTTGACAAAGTCATCGGGACCGGGTGGCGCTCTCCGCGCCACCCGAAATAATGTCGAAAAAAAGTCGGCCTCCGGATCTGAAATGAAGCGGGCCATGAAATGGACGCCTGAAATCATTGAGCGTTGGCGGCGCGTTTCGCGGCGAACCCTGATTGTTTTTTCCGGGTTGATCCTGTTGTTGGTCGCCTTGCGGTTGGCGCTGCCGTTCATCGTAGAAAATTATGTGAACCATAAATTGAATACGGCGAAAGATTACGCGGGGAAAATCGGCACGGTGAGCATGCAATTGTGGCGCGGCGGTTATCAGATCAATGGCCTGCAAATATTGCGCAAAAGCGTCGAAGGCCAGTCGCCGCTTTTTTCCGCGCGCAAAATAGATTTGGCCATCGCGTGGGGGGAATTATTTCACGGCACCCTGGCCGGCGAGGTGATTTTGTGGGAGCCGAAAATTAACTTTGTCGGCCATCCGCCCGAGGAAAAAAATGCGAATGGTAAAAATGAGCGCTGGGACCAGATGATCGCCGGCCTGTTTCCGTTCGACCTGAACCGCGCGCAAATTTTTGACGGCGAAATCCATTTTCAAAATGAATATTCCAAGCCGCCGGTGGATGTTTATTTGAGCAAACTTTCCGCGACGGCGACAAATTTGACGAATGCGCGCAACCTCAGCCAGCAATTGCCGGCCGGCCTGATCGCGAGCGGTTCCACGGTCGGCGGCGGGGAATTAAATCTGCAGTTGCACATGAACCTCGTCGAAGCCGCGCCGGCCTACGAAATGAATCTGGCGGTGACGAACGTGGCGCTCCCGTCGCTGAATGATTTTTTGCGCGCGTATGGCAAGTTTGACGTGGATCGCGGGAATTTCTCGCTCTACTCATCGCTTGCGGCACAGGGCGGGAGTTACCAAGGCTATTTCAAGGTTTTTTTTAGCGACCTGAGCATCTTTGCCTGGGACAAGGAACGCAAAAAGAATATTCTCGAAGTGTTTTGGCAGGCGATCATCGGCGGCGTTGCCACGGTTTTCAAAAACCATCCGCACGACCAGCTGGCCGCAAAAATTCCCATTTCGGGATCGTATAGCAATTCCAGCGTCGGCCTGTGGACGACCACCGGCACGGTGCTGCAAAACGCTTTCATCCATGCGCTGGTGCCGAAACTCGACCAACCGGTGACGGTGGATCAAGTCGAAAAAAATAAAGATGACAAGTGAAATTGCGCCCGCACTGGAAAAATTTTTATGGCCTGGTGGCTGACGCCGCCAGCGCCTGCATCACGGACAATGTATTCGCGCAGGGCGCGGCGCTGGCGTATTACACCATTTTTGCCATCGCGCCCCTGTTCATCATCGCGCTGGCCATCGCCGGATTTTTTTTTGGGGATGATGTGGCGCGGCGGGAATTGTTCAGCCAAGTCAACCAATTGGTCGGCGCGCCGGGCGGCGACGCCATTCAATCCCTTGTGGCGGCCGCCGACAAATCGCGGGCGGGTTTCTGGGCGACTTGGATCGCAGGCGGAACGCTGGCCATCGCGGCCACGGGCGTGTTTGTGCAACTGCAAAATTCATTGAACCTGCTCTGGCACGTCCGGTCGGCGCAAGGGCGCGGCCTGCGCAATTTCATCCGCCACCGGTTGCTCTCGTTCGCGATGGTTTTGGGCATCGGATTTTTATTGCTCGTCTCTCTGATTTGCAGCGCTGGCGTCGCCGCGCTGGGCCATTACCTGGGCAATTTTTTTTCCGGCACGCGGTTGTTGCTGCGCGGGTTGAATTTTATTTTTTCTCTCGGCCTCGTCACGGTGTTGTTCACGATGATTTTTAAATTTTTACCCGACGTCAAAATTGCGTGGCGCGATGTTTGGCTCGGCGGCCTGATTACCGCCCTGCTCTTCACCCTCGGCAAATGGCTGATCGGAATTTACATCGGCCGCAGCAGCCTTGCTTCCATCTATGGGGCGATGGGGTCGCTGGTCATCGTGCTGGTCTGGGTTTATTACTCCGCGCAAATTCTTTTGTTCGGCGCTCAATTCACCTGTTTTTACGCGCAGCGGTTTGGGGTGAAACCGGAACCGCTGCCGGGCGTAAAATTTTTGTGGCCGGAAGACCACGGCCGCGCTGCCAGCGGCTAAAGCGGTTCGGCCACAGAAAATGAATCCCCGCAAAATGCAACCGACGCCGCCAGCCGCTGTGCAATTCGCAAAAAAAAAATTTCCATTCGCCGAAGCGGCCCGCGATTTTCCTTTGGCATCGTTCCTGCGGAATTTATGGCGTATGAGCACTTCCAAAAAAAATCGACAGTGGGTGGATGTCGCGGTCTTTGAAGATCAGCCGGAGGCCGAACCGCTCGTCCGCCAGTTGCAAACGCGAAAATTTGAAGCGCGTATTCACAACGACAAATTGCTCCAGCTCTTTTTATTTTTGTGTCCGCCGCGCGCCACGTTTCGTGTGCAGGCTCGCGCCAACGATTTAAAAGTGGTGCAGCACCTTTTGGAGTCGGCCCCCGCGCTGACCGCACCCTTGAAAAAAGCGTTGCATTGTCCCGCGTGCGCCTCGCTGCGGGTGCAATATCCGCAGATGACCCGTAAATTTCTTTTGCCGACGATTTTTCTCCATGTCGGCATTGTTCTCCGCATTGTCGAACACGAAGCCTATTGCGAAAACTGCCATTGGGTCTGGCACCTGCCAAAAAAGTTTTTGCGAAGTTCACCGCTTTCCAACCAGCCCGCGGAAAAATCTTCGGTTTGAATTTCAACATGAACGTGATCGCCTGCGAAACGTGCGGTTTGGTGCAGCAGCTCGACACCGTGCCGCCGAACCAGCGCGGCCATTGCGCCCGCTGCGATTCCGTGGTGCAGCGCCATCGTTTGCACAGCCGCGCCCGCACCGCCGCCTTTGCGTTGGCCGCATTGTTTTTGTATGTGCCGGCGAATATCTATCCCATCATGGTCATGGAATACATGGGCCGGCACACGGAAAACACGGTGTGGGGCGGCGTCAAAGCGTTATACACCGATCACATGTGGTATGTGGCGGTGATCGTTTTTGCGGCCAGCATCTTGGTGCCGTTGCTCAAGCTGGCGGGATTATTTTTCCTCGTGTTGAAACGGGGAACCACGGGCCAAAAATTCCGCTTGGGGGTCTACCAAATGATTTGCCGGATCGGCCCGTGGGCGATGCTCGATGTTTTTTTGCTTTCCGTGCTGGTGGCGTTGATCCGCTTCGGACGGTTCGCCACGGTGATTCCTGGTCCGGGCATCCTCGCATTTACTTCGGTCGTAGTCTTGACGCTGCTGGCCTCGGCAAGTTTTGATCCGCGCGCGATTTGGAAGGAGGAATTTTTTGTCACCGACGAATCCAACTGAAGCGAATTTCGAAAAATTGCCGCGCGCCAAAATCCGGCCGCGCAGCCGCGTTTCGCTCGCGTTCATCTGGATTGTCCCGGCCATCGCGGCCGTGGCCGCCGGCTGGCTGATCTGGGCCAATTTCCGCGCGATGGGGCCAGTCATTCAAATCGAGTTCACCAACGGCAACGGGTTGCAGGCCAATCAAACCGTGCTGAAATATCGCGGCGTGCGCGTGGGCGAAGTCCGCGCCGTGCAATTGACCGAGGACACCGGCCGCGTGCTCGTCACCGCGCGACTGGCCGCCTCGGCGAAAAATCTGGCGCGCGCCGGCTCGCAATTTTGGATCGTCCGGCCCGAAGTCGGCGCCGGCGGTTTGCACGGATTGGAAACCATCGTGTCGGGCCCCTACATCCAAGTGCAGCCGGGCGGCGGACCCACGCGCACCAAATTAAAATTCATCGGCGCGGAAGAAGCGCCGATTTTGGAAAAAACCAAAAGCGGATTGCAGATTGTCCTGACGACACCGCAGATCAAAACGCTTTCCATCGGCTCGCCCATTTATTATCGCGGCGTCGAAGTCGGTTCGGTGCAATATTACAACTTGGGCAGCAATGCCACGCTGGTGGAGATTCACGCGTTGATCAAGCCGGCTTTCGCGGCGTTGGTCCGGGAAGACTCCGCATTTTGGAACGCCGGCGGCGTCAGCATGCGACTGCATTTGACCGGCCTTAACATCAGCGCAGAAAATATAAAATCTTTGGTCATCGGCGGCATCGCGTTCGCCACGCCCTCACCCGCCGGAAAAGCCGCCGTCGACGGCGACCAATTTCAGCTCAGTGAAAAACCCGAGGAACGCTGGCTGAAATGGTCCCCGACCATTGAACTGACCAATGCCAATCCGACAGCCTCCGCGGATTCGGCTTCTTCCTTATTGTTGAACACCATGGAGCCAGCCTCGAAAGAATAATGTGGGGGTTGGGCGAAACAACCGCCGTCCGAATTTCACGCCGGCGGTTGGCTTGGCCCGGAAATGCGTTCCAAAACCCGGCCCGCCAAATTTTCCGCGCCCGTCCGCACCGCCAGATCGCCAAGCGAGACGATGCCGACCAAGCGATCCTCGCGGTTCAAAACTGGCAGCCGGCGGATTTGATATGTGTCCATCATTTGCGCGGCATACCAGATGTCTTGGTCTTCAAAACAATAGATGACGACCCGGCTCATGACTTTGCGCACCGTGATCGCTCGCGGGTCCAAGCCTTCCGCCACCGCGCGAACGGCGATGTCGCGATCCGTGATCGTGCCAATCAACCGCTCGTTTTCGCAGACCGGCAAAATCCCCACATCCAAGTTTTTCATCTCAATGGCAACCTCCATCAAAGTCGCTTCCGGGCCGATGCAGCGCGGGTTGGCGGTAATGATGTCCTTGATTTTCATCGCTCAGTTTTTTTCGGAAGGCGCCATTCAAACCGGCTGCATGGACTCTTTTTCCTTTCGCGAAATCTCTTCAAACATGCGCTGCGATTTCGCGCCGGTATTTTTTTCCGTCCACATTTGGCCGAACGTTTCTTCGTGGACAATTTCCTCGAGTGCGAGCCGGCCGCCATAGACTTTGTCCGGTTTTTCCGCAAATCCAATGGCCAGCAAGCCGATCACTTCCGCCTCCGTCGGCAGGCCAAATTCCTGTTTCACCGCTTCCGGATCGAAACCTTCCATCGGCGCCGTATCCAGCCCGTAAGCCTCGGCCACCAGCAGCATCGTCGTGAACGCGATCATCGTGTGGCGATTCAGCCAGACGACCGGCGGAAAATGATCTAAAAATTTCGTCGCCGTTTCTTTTATTTGTTCCACTTGCTCCGCCTTGCCCGCCCCACGCCGAACGCCTTCCGCCAAAATCGCATCGATATAATTTTCCCAATCATGCTTGATGGCGAACGCCACGATCACGACCGGCGCCTCGCCTACTTTGGATTGGTCCATCGCCGCCTTTTGCAGGCGCAAGCGGTTTTGCTTTTCCCGCACCACCAAAAACCGCCACGGCTGCAAATTATAGCCGGACGGAGCCTGCACGCCGAAACGCAAAATCGCCTCCACATATTCATCCGGCACGGGCTCGGTTTTAAAACGTGGCGTGGCCCGCCGCTCCAGCAAAACTTGCGTGATCGGTTTGATGGCTTTGCCATCCACCTGGGTTTTGGGGAAATTGAGCGGCTTCTCCTGGAAAATTGCAGTTTTCATTTTTGATCTCCTCTAACCATGATGTTTAAAAAATTGCACCGCGCGCTCGTGTTGTTCCGCCGCCGCCCGCGAAGCAAACGTGCCCAAATTTCGGCGCTTTCCCGTCGCCGCGCTGCGTTTTCGCGAATAAAGCCGGAATTTTCCCGATTTTAATTTCTCAATCATGGCGAAAGCGGACTTAACAGACGGAAAGCAAGATGGATTTTTTAGTGCCACCGGCTTTGTTTCAAGGTTTCCCCTGGCCGCCGGTTTTACTTTTGACCCTCTTGCCTTCCGAATTTTAAAAAGCTTGGAGCGTGCCAAAGCGTCGCCCCATTATTGCCCCAGTTTTTGATAAGGCCTTAAATTCGCATTTGCAATTTGCCGAAGCCTTTGGAATTCCAAGCGCAATTTGCATCCTGCCGCTTTCAAAGCGTGATGGTGCGATAAGTGATCGCCACCATCCAATCGGCATAATTGGGGTCGAAGGTTTTCATCGCGTAAATGATTTGCTGCCGAAAACTGGTTTCGATCAAAGTTCCCTGGCTGGGCCAGATCGTGAATTGCACGCGTAAAAATTTCCAAGTGCCGAATTGCGGCGTGACGATTTTTCCCAGGACAGGCTCGGCCAGAATGGTGCCGCCAAATTGCGACCACGTTCCTTTGGCGACACTTTGGACCGTCGCGAAAACTTTTTGCGCATCGGCCTGCGCGGGCACTTGGATGTCCGCATATGCGTGCACGCCGCCGTGGGGAAATCGACTCACATTGCCGATGTTCCGATTCGGCACAAAAATTTCCTGATCGTAAAAATTTACTAACTTGGTAAAACGCAGGCCGATGCGCTCCACGCGGCCGATCGTGCCCGAAAGGTCCACGATGTCGCCGACGTCCATCGCGTTGGAAAAAATCAGCGTCACGCCCGTCACCAAATCCTGCACCAAACTTTGCGATCCGAAACTGATGGCCAGGCCGATGATCGACGCGCTGGCCAGATAAGTGGTCAGGTTCACATGAAACGCCTCGACCAGCACCAGACCGATCGCGAGAAAATAAATCACGAACGTGATCGCGCTCACGATCAAACGGGTGAGCGTGATGAATTTGGGCTGCTGCGTCACGAAGCCAAACGGATTTTTCTGCGCATGGCTTTTGTTGATGGACCATTCGCTGACATGCCGCACGCTTTTCACGATCAGATGCGTCAACACCGCAATGGCCAGAACGATGGCGATATGAATCTCCGCCGGCGTGCGATGCCACAGGTTCGCCAGCGGAGTGTGTTCCCAAATCCGATTGAACAAGGCTGGCGTGTTGGTGCCCATGCGCGGTGTTTAGGCAGTCGAATTTCGCCGGGGCGCGACCACGAGATTAACAAACCGCCGCGCGCGTTCGGCGACCACCCGGTGCGGCCGGTTGATTTGCGCCGGCGCATTCCACAGCACGTAAAACTCAAAATCATCCGGCGCGCGGCCGTGCGATTTTTTAAAGGCGGCGATGCGTTCGGACATGATTTTTTGGGCATGCGCCAGCGCCGTCCGGCGATCCAGCGGATTGCCGCCCGGCCATAATTCGGGGCGAATTTGATAGCGCGAAATCTCGCCGGCCCGACCGACTATGCGATCATCATCGCCGGTTTCGAGCATGGACAACGCCGTCCACCGGTCCATCGCCATCGCCCGCGTGGACAAAATCAAAATGAACAAAAATAATTTCACAGCGGCTTTTTCAAGGCGCCAGTTTGAGGTGAACCGTTTAGCGAATCCGCATTGTCAGTCACCCAATCGGCGCCGAAATTTGTTTTAAAAACAAAGTTTTTTTGTGTTCCTTCTCTAACTTCAAAAACCAAACCCCGCTTCCGACGGTTGCAAATTAGCAAACTAAATGCCGAAGGGGCGGCAGGTGGTTCACGCTCGGGGCTTTGAAAATGGCGTGCAAATCGCGGCTTAAAATCTGACGGGGCGTGCAGTTTGCATATCATGGAGTTTTAAATTCTGCGCGAAGGAATTCTGCGTGAAGGAATTTTTTCCCAAGAAAAGTCTTCCCAAAAAATCGAAACAAATTCTGAGCCGGTTGCGAGTTAATGCACGATGGTTGGAATGGGTCAAATTGCAGTCTGCACTTTCGCCAGATAAAAAATTTATGGTGGAGCGCCAAAAGCTCTTTAAAAACCAAGCCAGCATCTTAAAAATAACGCATCCGCGTTGTGGCATTTCTATTGCTAATTCAATTCAAGTCACTATTTATGAAACGCACAAGTCCTCCCATTCTAATCCTCTCAACGATCGCCGGCATGATGATTGTTCTGAATGTTGCCGGACAACAGGGACACGGTGCGATTACGCCGGTCCAGCCGCATCCCGTGCAACCGAAACCCGTCCCGGTGCTGCCTGAACCGGTGTTGCCAAATCCACAACCGACGCCGCCCGTTCAACCGCAGCCCCCGGCGCAACCAACGCCGCCATATCAACCGGGCCAGCCGGTTCAACCTGCACCGCCCGTCACGCCGGGACAGCCGGTGCCACCGGGGCCACCGGTCGCACCCGGCCAGCCGGTGCCTCCGGGCCAACCGGTTCCGCCCGGCCAACCGATGTTGCCGGGAGGACCACAGGTTCCCAATCAACCGCAATACCCCCTACCGCAATATCCGAATCACGCGCCCTTCGCTACAAATCCGCCGACATACTTTACCAATCGGCCGCCGACGATCACCAATCAATCGCCCTATTATTTCACCAATTCACCCGCCCGAAATTATTAATCGGTGCCGATCAAAACTTTGGTCGCTCCCAAAGGGGCGACCAAAGTTTTTTTGATGGGCGTCGCGGATCAGGATTCAAAACTAAGATCCACGATATGTTTGCCACCATCGTTGATCAACCGGAGCAGCGGCGCGGCTTGGACAGAACCATCCACGGTCATTTTGGGGGGAATTTTCCACGTGCCTGAAGTATTGCGGAAATGGATTTCATACGTGGTATCATAAAATTGATAGTCCAGCTTGAACTGTTTCCACTCCGTCGGCACGCGCGGCGTGAAGTGCAAGTAGCCGGCTTCCAAATTGACGCCCAAAAAAGTTTCCATGATCAGACGATGCATCCAGCCGGCGGATCCAGTATACCACGTCCAACCGCCGCGACCGACATGCGGCGGCATGCTGTAAACATCGGCGGCCATAACATACGGTTCGGTTTTGTAGACGGCAATTTCTTCGGGAGTGCGCGAATGTAAAATGGGATTGATCAGCGAAAAAAAATCCCAGGCGCGCGCGGTTTCGCCGGCGAGGGCAAAACCCATGATCGTCCAGATCGCGGCATGGGTGTATTGGCCGCCATTTTCGCGCACGCCCGGCACATAACCTTTGATGTAACCGGGTTCGAGCGATGATTTGTCGAAGGCCGGATCAAACAATTGGATCAAGCGCGCGTCGCGGCGGATCAGCCGGTGCGCGACGGCATCCAGCGCGGTGCGCACGCGGACGGCATCGCCCGCGCCGGAAATAATCGCCCAGCTTTGCGGCAAGGCATCGATCTGACATTCCGGATTTTGCGCGGAGCCAAGCGGCTCGCCATTGTCGAAGTAGGCGCGGCGATACCACTGGCCGTCCCACGCATTTTTTTCAATATTTTCGGCCAGCGTTTGCGCCTGCGTTTTGCAGAGCTCGGCAAAAATTTTATCGCTCCGCCACTCCGCCAAGACGGCAAAATGTTTCAGCAAGTCGTAAAGAAAAAAGGCGAGCCAGACGCTTTCGCCCTTGCCGTGCGCGCCGACGAGATTCATGCCATCGTTCCAATCGCCGCAGCCCATCAAGGGCAAACCATGCTCGCCGAATTTCAAACCGTTTTTGATCGCGCGCATGCAGTGGTCGTAAAGCGTGCCGGAAATTTCGGAGCGTCGGGGCAGATCATAGCACGCTTCTTCGTCGGCGCGCAGCGGCCGGCCGTCGATGAAATAAATATTTTCGTCCAGCACGCCGGTGTCGCCGATGGTTTCGACATAACGGCACGTCGCGAACGGCAGCCATAAATAATCATCCGAGAAATGCGTGCGCACGCCGCGTTCGAGCGGCGGATGCCACCAATGCTGCACATCGCCCTCGACAAACTGATGCGCGGCGGCGCGGAGCAATTGGGCGCGCAACAGTTCCGGGCGCGCATGCACCAAGGCCATCGCGTCTTGGAGTTGATCCCGAAAACCGAACGCGCCGCCGGACTGATAAAATCCCGTGCGCGCCCACAAGCGGCAGGCGATGGTCTGATAAATCAACCAGCCGTTGGCCAAAATATTCATCGCCGGGTCCGGGGTTTCCACGCGCACGGCCCCCAAGGTTTTTTTCCAATAATTCCAGACTTCCTGCAACGCTTCGCGGCACGAGCGCAGATTTTGAAATTTCTGGATGAGCTGGCGTGCGCTGGCCAGATCACGCGCCGAGCCGAGCACGAAAACCATTTCGCGTTCCTGATCGGGTTCCAATTCCACGGGCGCTTGCAGCGCGGCGCACGGATCGAGGCCGACGCCGGTTTTGCCGGAGAGCCGCACGCGGCGCAACGCCGCCGGCTGGGCGAGCGTGCCGTTGCGGCCGATAAATTCGGTGCGGTCGCCGGTGTAGGAACGGATCAATTCGCTGCTGGTCACGAAGGCCACGCGCCCGGAAAAATCCGTGTTGTAGGCATTGCGCGCGAGCAATGCGCCGGTCTGCGAATCCATTTCGGTCACAATTTGCGGCGCATTTTTTTCGCGCAGTTCGCCCAAAACCCATTCCCAATAGCCGGTCACGGAGACGCGCCGTGCTCGGTCGGAACGATTGCGAATTTTGCAGACGACCAGTTTGACCGGCTCCGTCATCGGGACATAAACGCAGATTTCCGTTGCGATCTCGTTTTCGGTGTGTTCAAAAATGCTGTAGCCGAAACCGTGGCGCGCGACATATTCCGTCGCGCCGCGCGCGGGCAACGGCATGGGCGACCAATATTTTCCGCTCGCTTCATCGCGGACGTAAAAAGCTTCGCCGCTCGCATCGGTCACGGGATCATTTTGCCAGGGCGTGAGGCGGAATTCGTGGGCGTTTTCACTCCACGTATAAGCGCCGCCGCTTTCGGAAATGAGCGTGCCAAAATCGGGATTGGCCAGCACATTGACCCACGGCATCGGCGTCGTCTGGCCGGGGTGCAACGTGATGATGTATTCGCGGCCGTCCGGCGTAAAACCGCCGATGCCATTGAAGAAAATGAGTTCGCGCGCCGGCGGTGCCTCGGGCTCGCTGACAGTCGGGCGCGACCGGGTGCGCAGCGACGGCGGCGTCACGCCCGGCCGCACGCGGCGTTGCAATTGTTCGGCCAAGGTTCCCTGATCGTCGCGCAAAACGATCCGCGCGGCGGCCTCCAGCAAGCCGTGGTCTTCCGGCGAAAGTTGCTCGCGCCGCCGCAAAAAAATGCCGCCCGGTTTGTCCACGAGCTGACTGGCATTGGCCGCCGTGATCAAGTTCAAGATATGGTCGTGAAGCGTTTGGCGGTAGATGGAATCATCGTCATTCAAGATTACTAAATCCACGGCCAGACCTTTCAGCCGCCAATACGCATGCGCCTGGATCATTTGCCGAACGAGTTCCAGCCGCTCAACCTGCGTGCTGTAAACCACGACCATGGGCAGATCGCCGGAAATGCCAAAACTCCACAGGCTGCGCTGGCCGCGCTGATTGCGGGCGAGCACGACGGGATTGGCCCGGCGCGTCAACGTGTGATAAAGCAAGGCGCTGGTGAGACGGCCGTAAAGCTGCGCTTCGGTCTCGGTCGCATTCAAATGGCGCAGCACGATCAAGCCATGCGTCCAGGCCAGTTCAAAGCAGCGGTCGGCGATGGTTTGATCCTGATATTTTTCAATCAAGGTTTGCGCGCCTTCGCGGTTCAGCGCGACGCCGCAAACCAGAGTGACGCTCGCGCTTTGGCGGGACGCAAGTCGCACCGTGCGCCGGATCGCGGCGATGGGATCAAGCACCGAACCTTCGCTGTTGGTTAAATTGGCACCGGCATTCAAGGCGGCGGGCAAATTCAAATTGCCGCCGCGACCGATGAATTTTTCGCGATCCGTTTCAAACGAAGTCGCGCCGATTTCCGGTCCGCTCGCCAGCAGCAGATGGAACATCCACGGCAACTGTTCCTGCGCGGTGCGCGGCCGGCGCGAGCAGAGGACGGCATTTTGCGGACGCAGAATCTGGGTCTGGATGAATAATTTGCTGAACGCGGGATGGGCGAGATCGGCCGCTGACGGATTCAAAACAATTTCGGCGTAGCTGGTCACCTCGAGCGTGCGTGTTTCATCGGAATGATTGGTGAAGGTGACGCGCCGCACCTCCACGTCATTTTCCGGCGAGACGCTGATTTCCGTGTGCATTTCCAACTCGTTGACACGGCCGCGAAACTCCGCGCGGCCCTGGCTGAAAATGGCCTCGTAGCCGGGAATGTTCTGGGCCGTGGGCTGATAGGCCGTGGACCAGACCTGGCCGTTGTCGAGATCGCGCAAATAAAAAAAAGTTCCCCAGCCATCGCGCGTCGCATCTTCGCGCCAGCGCGTCAATGCAAAATCATTCCAGCGGCTGTAGCCGCCGCCGGCGTTGGTGACCATGACATGATAATGACCGTTGGAAAGCAGATGCACTTCCGGCGGCCCCGCGTTCGGATCCGTGAACACGCGGAGATTGGATTCGGTGGCGACATCTTCGCGCGCCTGGCCAGCTTCGTATTCGTGCGGATAAAGCACCGAAGTCACTTTCGGCACACGCTCATGCAACAGCAGGTCCGCAGATTGAAACAATGGATTCTCGTGAAAGCGTCGTTGCATCGGACGGTTCAACAGCAGATACGCCAGCGAGAGCAAACTCATGCCTTGATGATGCGCCATGAAGGAACGGACGATGGCGTGCGTCTGGCCACTCGGCACCCGCGCGGCCGTGTAATCCAGCGCCTCGTAAAAACCGAATTTGCCTTCGGCCTTTTCCTGCCGGAGCCGGTTGAGATTTTTGCAGGCTTCTTCCGGCGCCACCATCAGCGCCATCACGGTCGCATACGGCGCGATCACCACATCCTCGGCCAGACCGCGTTTGAAACCGAGCCCGGGCACGCCGAAGGCGCGGTATTGATAATTGGCATCGGCGTCGCGCAAATTGTAGCCCGACTCGGAAATTCCCCACGGCACGTGGATTTGCCGGCCATACGAAATCTGCCGCGCCACGGCGGATTTGCAGGAGATGTCGAGCAACGTATTTTCGCACGTCGGCATCACCAGCATCGGCATGAGATATTCGAACATCGAACCGGTCCAGGAAATGAGCGTCGGTTTGCTTTCCGTCGCCGTGAGCTGGCGGCCAAGCCGGAACCAATGCCGCTGCGGCACCTGGCCGAGCGCGATGGCGACATAGCTCGCGAGCCGCGCTTCCGACGCCAGCAAATCGTAACAGCTTCCGTCCAGCCGGTGCTGGCTGACGTTGTAGCCGATGGAAAAAAGTTCGCGCTCCGGCTCGTATAAAAGTGTGAAATCCATGCGCGCCAGCGCATCGCAGCGCGCGGCCAACGTTTCCAAGTCGGCAATCCGATAATGCGCATTTTCAGCGGCGGCCGTGAGCGCTGATTCCAATTCCGTGAGCAACCGTTTGAGTTCGGTCGCCTCTGTTTCAGCGGCCATGCTTGCGCGCAATTCCTCCACTCTGGCCAGCCAGCCGTCACTTTTTACCAGAATTTGCCGCAGGCTCGGCGGGGGGTCCAATTGGCCGAACAATTCTTTCAACGCGTGAGAATCATTTTTCGGCGAATGAACCTTGAGCTGTTCGTGGCAGAAAATCCACGGGAAACATTTGACGATTTCATCGCGCTGTTCGCGACAGCATTGCTCAAAAATCCGGCACGCATTTTCAAAGTCGCTTTTTGTGCCGGCCCAGGATTTTACGCGGTTGCCGGCTTGGTCCAAAATTTTCACCAATTCAGGCAGGCTCGCGGACTTGTTTTGCAGAGATTCGGCGATCGTCGTCACGGCCGCGATGTTTTCGGGCGTGCTCGCGGCATCGCGGACGAGATCCAACGTGTCCTGCAATCCCTGCAGCACGCGCACGGATGACCAGTTGAGTTCGGCGAGTTCAAGCAATCCGGAGTGCAGCGTCAACAACAGGCCGGCGAGGTTGCCGTTGTCCACCGTAGAAAGATAAAGCGGCGGCAGTGGTTTCAGCGAGCGCGTGTCATACCAATTATAAAAATGTCCGTGATAACGCTCGATTTTCTCCATCGTTTCCAAAGTGGGCGTAAGGCGTTCGCCCAAGCCGGCCAGCGAAATATAACCGAAGTCATAGGCGGAAAGCGTGCCGAGCAACGCGAGGCCCAGATTCGTCGGCGACGTGCGGGTGGCGACGACGGGCCGCGGATATTCCTGAAAATTATCCGGCGGCAGCCAATGATCTTCCGGGCCGATGAAGGTCTCAAAGAACAGCCAGGTTTTGCGGGCGAGCCGGTGCAATTGCCGGAGCTGTTCGGCGGAAAGCTCGATTTTTTTTTCTTTCAGCGGCAGGCTGATCCACCACGCGATCCCCGGCGAAAAAAACCAGAGCGCCAAAAATGGCGTGAGCACCGGCCAGTTGTGGCGGTTCAAAAAAAGCGCGATGCCGCCGACCGCCACCGCCAGCAAGGGCGCGCACCACATCGTCGCCAAAAATTTTTGCAGGCTGCCGTCATCCTGCAGTTCCGCCTGACTGGCCGTTTGCCATTCCAAAAGATTGCGCCGGGAAAAAAACAGCCGCCAGAGCGTGCGCGCCACCGCGTCCAGGCTGATCACCACGTCGTAAGGTAAAAAAGCGATCGTCAAAATCGATTGGTTTATTTGCCGCGCGACGCTGTGCGCCACATTGCCGAAATGCAACGCCAAAGGTTGTTCCTTGGGCGGTTGAAGGAATTCCGTCAGCACTGCCAAAGCCGATGGCAGGCCAATCAAAACTATCACCCAGAAACTCCACAAGCCGGCGGTTTGCGGGAAAAACAGCCAGCCCAGCACCAGCAAAAAAACGAGCGCGGCGGGGACGAGCGTGCGCCGGAGGTTGTCAAAAATTTTCCAGCGCGACAAACCGGTCAGGGGATTGCGCACCCAGCGCACATCGGTGCCGGGCAGCCGCGGCAGGAGCCAGGCCATGATCTGCCAGTCACCGCGCATCCAGCGATGCCGCCGGCGCGTGTCGGAATTATAACGCGCCGGAAAATCTTCAAACAATTGCACGTCGCTGACCAGGCCGGAACGGGCATAGCAACCTTCCAGCAGGTCGTGGCTCAAAATGCGGTTCTCGGGAAATTTTCCGCCGATGGATTGCTCAAACGCGTCCACGTCGTAAATGCCTTTGCCGATGAAAGAGCCTTCCTGAAAGACGTCTTGAAACACGTCGGAAACCGCGCGCGTGTAGGGATCGAGCCCCGAATCGCCGGAATATAATTTCACAAAACGCGACCGGCTCGCGCTGGGCAGACTCACGGCGACGCGCGGTTGCAAAATGCTGTAGCCATCCACGATCAAACCGCGCTCGGCATCGAAGACCGGCTGGTTCAGCGGATGCGCCATCGTGGCCGCCAGCAAACGCGCGGTTTCGCGCGGCAGTTGCGTGTCGGCATCCAGCGTGATGACATATTTCACATGCGGCAAACTGGCGAGGTCGCCCGCGATTTTGGAAAATCTTTTGGTGTCGCCACTGCGCAAATAATGGTTCAAGTCGGCCAGCTTGCCGCGTTTGCGTTCGTAGCCCATCCACATTTGTTCCTGCGCATTCCAGCGGCGCGGACGGTGGAACAGAAAAAAAATCGCCGGCCGGTCGCCTTGATATTTCAGGTTCAACGCCTCGATTCCGGCCGCCACCTGCCCGATTAATTCCGCATCGTCCGCCCTGTGTTCCTGGGAGGCGTCGCGAAAATCCGTGAGCAGCGCGAAAAAAACATTTTTGTCGCAATTGGCCAGATAACGCACTTCCAACGCTTCCAGCATTTGCTCGATGACTGTTCCGCTGGTCAACATCGTCGGCACGACCACCAGCGTGGTGCAGGCGGCGGGAACGCCTTCGGAAAAATCGAGCCGGGGCAGCGGTCGCGCCTGCGCCACCATCGTCGCGAACCAGTTGACCACCGAAACCCCGACTTGACTGGCGCACAGCAAAATCAAAAATGCAAAAATCCAAACCGACCATTCAGAGGTTCCTTGACCAGCGGTCCAGCGCAACAGGGGAATGGTTACCGCCAAGGTTGTCACCAGAATCCCGCCGAGAAAAACCGGCAGCGGATTTTTTTGCGCGAGCCGCGGCAGCCATTGGCTGGCGGAAAATCTCAGGCCGGCGACGCGCTCCAAATGCTGGACGCCTTTGCCGATGAGATAAAAGCCCACGTGGTTCAGCAGGCGCGGGCCACTCGCTGCGTTTTGCCTCGCCAAATCAAGGGCACATGCCGCGACTTGCAGCTCCGTTTTCGGACTGTGCCGGGCGATGCGTTCGACGGTGTGCCGATACAGATCGCGCGTGGCAAAATCCATCCGGGGGTAAACGCCGGCGGGATCATTGCGCAAGGCTTGTTCGACGACACTCTGGCTTTCCACAAATTCCTGCCAGTCCAAGGCATCCAGAAAACGCAAGCTGCCGATGCTATTGCCGACGGAAACCTGCGTCGCGGCCTGGTGCTGGCTTTCGCTTTGTACCAACTGTTCAATGGTCAGATTATCGGCCGCCAGGCGTTCCTCGATCCAACTCGTCGCCAGTTTGGGCGGCGGCGATTTCTCCTGCATTCGCCGCAAAAATTCCGTCACGAAGGCGCGGCTTAACGTCGGCTGCGATCGCGCCATGTCGCCAACCACCACGATGAGGCTCGGGGCGTTGGTTTCGGCGACTTCCAAAATCCGGTCCGCCCAATGATTGGCCTCACTGCGTTCGCGACGCGCGTGGCCTAAAAGAACGGCGACGCGCCGTAAATTTTCAATCAAGGCCAGCCGCAGCATGATGGGAATCGCCCATAATTCTCCCAGCTTCAAGGGCACGACTTCCTGATAGCCGGTGATAAAACTGGTCAGGTGCGCCGCGTCAATGCGGCCATCGATGTGCGAGATCAATTCAAAGGCAATTTCATAAACCCGGGGAAAACCGGCGAGATTACCTTGAAGCAACTGCGGCAACTGGCGGCTGAATCCGTGCGGCAAATGGCGGCGCGCCAGCCGGATCTGCTGTTCGATCAGGTGAAAATTATCCACCAGCCACTCGGCCGCAGGCGTGAGACGCCGTGTTTTTTCTGACCGCAAAGTCTGCTCATTGCTTTCGCGTAAAATCCGCTCGTTCGCGGTCAGCCGGTGCAAAAGCCGGTTGGGCCCGAATTGTTTTCCCACGCGCCGATCCTGCGCCAGCCCGCGCGCAAATTGTTTCAGCAGATCAAGACTCAACAACTCGCCGCGCAAAGGCTGTTCGTCCATTGGCGATTCCAGCATGTCCCGCCAGCCGGATCGTTTGGGCCACCGAAAATTCAATTGATGCATGCATTTTTTCCAGGTTGCCGAGTGGATGAACGGACAGGGTCATTTTTGCTGATTTCAAATTGCCACATGAATCTTGCTTTGCAGCCGGCGTGCCATTTCGGTGGGACGGTTTTTTTCGTCCAGAAACAAAGTATTATTCAAAACGTTTTTTCCAAATCAACTTACGGTGGCATGGCGCGAATGCAAATTGCCCTTCGAAAAATCATTTTCCCGCAAAATGCAACCTCCACCATAATCAACCGGCGGAGTTCAACCTATTGAAATATACGTGCAAATTGACTTGGCAATTCCACCTCCGCGGAAAAATGACGACGGCAAGTTGCATGAAGTGTTTTAAAAAAAATGGAAAATTCCAAATTTCTCGACTGGCATGGTCATAGCTAAACAAGTCGCGTGAATTTGAATTTATGAAGCCCCGATTATTTGAAGTGTTTTCCAGAACGATTAGCGACCTTCCGCCCAAGGCCGTTCTCAGAGTAGTCCGACTTGAACGGGAAATGTTGGAAGGCGATTTGTCGCAGAAGCGGGAACTTCCGCTCGAGGACGTGAATTCAATTTTGTGGTTTTGTCGTTGCGTTGAAAATTTCAGTTGGAAGGCCAACGAAACTCCATCGCACCTGCCCGCCCATCACATTGCCTTTTATAAAAAAATTGTTGAGAAGCTGGTGCAATGCGGCGAACTGCCCGTTGATTCCCCTGATCTCGAAACCGGCCTCAACGCTTCCCATTGAAAGCTGTTACGAGATCGTCTTCTCAAACTCCAGATTCAGGCCTTGCGCGAAGGTCCAAAAGTAAAAATGGCTCCCACGACGGTGCAAGCCACCCCGCCCAAAAGCAACCACATCGTTTTATTGGTCGGAGCGCCGGTGAAGGCCCGCGAAACACTCGAGCTGAATGAATCCGACGCGTTCAATCCGTAAATGACCAATCCCACTCCCACCGCGAGCAGTGCAACACCAATACCTTTGTTCATATTATTCCTTTCAGTAAGACTTGGGTTTTTGTTGTCTGCGATATAAATCACTCAAATAAATACCGCAACGCAGCAGCGGTGAAGTCAAGATCCAGGCCATGATCAAAGTCCCCGCCACCAGCGAAGTGAACAAGTATCCACTGATCCAATAAGTGAGGCGCGAGAACGTTTTCAGCCCAAAGGATGATTGAACTGCATTCATCATCAACGCAGGTTAAGTGACAATGTGAACCGCGTTTTCGCCGCCAAAAGGATTGGGCACGCGGCGCGCCGCTTGGGGATCATCCTGCCACTGCCCGTCCACAATAAAACGATAGTGATGTTCACCGGGCGGCAGCGGGACAATGATAAACCACGAACCATTTTCCCCCTTGATCATGTCGAGCGGACATTTTTCCCATTCAGTGAACGCGGCGGCAAGTTTAACCGATCTGGCGCGCGGTGCCTGCAACTGAAACGGCTCCGGTTTGAGATCCACCGACGCTGCTTGGGAAACCCGATTGGTCGTGGTGGTGGATTTGGCGTTCACTCGCGGTTTAGCATTGGATTTGGCCATACTCTTTTTTTCTGTTTGTTTTTCAATGGGGTATGCTGGGACATGACGCAAAGAGTCGAAGTCATCGGGCAACGGAACGGAAAACAGTCCGGGCACACTGTGCGCTTTGGAAACGGTAGCAAGTGCTTTCATAGATTGGTTGGTTGATGCTGATATTGCCTGTCATGATTGAGCCGTTCGGTCTGTTGGGGAACATTCTTTGCGAATTGTAAACGTCCAACCGCACGCTGATAACGGCAAGATTTCCGGCAGATTGGACTTGCTTGCCGCAGTCGGCAATTGGGCATCAGCCATGTCGATCGTTGCAAAAACCGATGTGGAAATGGGTGGCACAGGATTGGGCATCGGAAAAAAAATTGAATCCTTTTTTTTCTTCTTCTGATTGACCGGGCGATGCGTTATCGGAATGTCGATCGGTAGATTTGGGGGTGCCACCGTAACCGGGATGATTTTTTTGGAGCGGCCCAGCACTGACGGCTCAGGATTTGTGTTGGACAGAATCATAATTTCTTTCAGCCTTTGGAAGATGAGTCATTACACTCTTTGATGATGCTTTCGATTTGCTCTTTCGTTTGTCCCGTGCGTTTTTGAATCCGACCGACCAACTCATCCGCTTTGCCTTCGAGAAATTGCAGGTCATCATCGGTGAGCTGGGCGAATTTTTGTTTCAACTTTCCTTTCGCAATGTTCCAGTTGCCCTTGTTGGTAAGTGTATTCATGAAATGTTGCATGTTTTTGCCGCACGGATGCAGACATAAAGTTGATTTGCAAGTGGCGTGCCGAAATCCAAGGCCGATACTAGAATTTATAAACTCCTTTTTTTATCGAACGAGGAATGAGTTCCATTTTCGAGGCAGACTTTTTTACGGCTAAAATTCTTTGCAATTTGCAAGATTGGTTTTAAGGGTCAATGCAAAGCGCACCGTTTGTCCCGCCTTCTGGGCGTTATTGCCAAACCAATCATTTGATTTTCCCAGCAAAATCGTCAGCCCAAATCTCTGGCACGCTCCGAGCTTGGAAAAAATGGTCCGGAGCAGCATGGGAACGATACTGAATTGAAATTTGATGAATGAGCGGCAACTCACATCGGTTTCGGCCGAGGAGCTGCAAGTTTGGCTGGTCAATGCGTTTTTAGATCAATCCCGTAGAAAAATTATTTATGTTATATACGCTGGCTCTCATTCTCATCATCGCCTGGCTGCTGGGTTTGGTGTCGTCCTATACCATGGGCGGCTTTATCCATATTTTATTGGTGGTAGCCATCGTAATGATTTTAGTGCAGGTAATCCAAGGGCGAAGAATTTAACCGAACTACAACATCACATATTAATTATTATGACAACACATCATGCAACTCGTAAGGCGGACAAAGCGGAAGACGTCGGCGAACATCTCTTGGAAGATGCGCAGGCTTTGCTCAGTGCAACCGCGCATGTGGCGGAAGAAAAAGTAATGGACGCTCGCAAACGCCTGACGGCGGCCATTGAAAAAGGCAAAGAAACGTGGGCGGCGGTTCAGGAAAAAGCCGTGGCCGGCGCGAAAGCTACGGACCAAGTCATCCGCGAAAATCCTTATAAATCGCTGGCCGTGGCGGTGGGCGTGGGGGTGATCATCGGCTATCTCCTGCGCCGTCGAGATTAATTCCTCTCATGGAAGCTGCCACCGCAAGCACGCCCGATCTGGGTCAGACTACTAAACGGATCAGCCGACGCTTATTAGTCATTGCCGAAAATCGACTTCAATTGCTCAAGCTGGAAGTCGAAGAAGAACGCGAACATATTCTGGTGTCCATCTGGCTGGCCTTGGGCTTGGCGGTGTTCGGACTTCTGGCTGGAGTGGCTTTGACGGTGGTGATTGCCGTGGCATTTTGGGAGCACTCGCCCATTATCGCATTGCTCGCACTCCTGCTCGTTTACACGCTGGCGGCGGTGGGCTGTTATTGGCGGCTGGTGCAACTGCAAAAAAATTGGCAGACCCTTCCAGCCACGCTGGAACAATTAAAAAAGGATCGCGAATGTCTGGAACAACTCCTCTGAGACCCACGGCGTCCCGCAAGCAGTTGTTGCTGATGGAAAGTGAATTGAACCGCGTGCAACTGCTCAATGAATTGCACGGGTTGCGCCAGGATTTGGAACACTTCAAACAGCAATGGCAAATGCTCCGTTCGCTGGCGGATGCCGCGGCCAAGTTGGCCGGCACCTTCTCGGCAATTGGCAGTGCCTTTACTCATCGCGAAGGCAACAGTGAGTCCCAAGATTCTTGGCTTTCCACCTTGTTCAAGGGAGTTAAAACGGGGGCAGAATGGTGGGGAAAACTGCGGTCGCGGTCCAAATGAATTTAGCGCATTATGCATTTTTCCCATCGCCTTTCCAGCCTTTGTGCCGTGCTGGCCGTGAGCGCCGTTTTCATGGCGAAAAAGTGCGAGGCGCAAATTGACCCGGAACATCGCAACCTGATAGAGTTTGGCTACGATCAGCCGCTCGAAGGGCAAGGTCCGCAAGGAGTCTATGCTTACTATTACTACAATAATCCGGATTTTTTGCGCACTAACATTGTCTGGCGGATGGCGGTCGCGCCGGCCTATCTCGATGGCGAACTAGGATTCAAGGGTATCTTCTCACGCTACACCGACCTGGGCATTGGCATCAACGGCGGTGTCTATGGTGATAACTACTACGAAGTCCGGCAGGGCAACTATATCAAAGGTGAAAGTTTCAATGGCGATGGTGCTGGCGCGGCAGTGAGTCTTTATCAACTGCTCAATCCCGGGATGTTGATTCCATTGAACGCGGTTGCTCGCGGCGGAATGCACTATGCGACTTATAATAATGCGGATCAAACTTCCGGCTCTTTTTTCCTGCCCCAAGACCAGGTTAATTTGTTCACCCGCGCGGGCCTGCGGCTCGCCGGCAAAGAACCCATACTCTATCCCGATCTTGGTTTGGAGTTATCCGTTTGGTTCGAGCGTCAATGGCGTTTGGAAGATGACACCTACGGTTACGATCAGGATCGGCGCATCAATCCCGGCGTCAATCTTTACTGGCTGTATGCGGGCTTGAACTATGCTTTCACCAATACCGGGCAAAAAATTTCCTTTGCGCTGACCACCGGTGGCTCAACGGATGCCGACCGTTTCAGCGCCTGGCGGCTCGGCGGCGTGCTGCCGTTGATTTCCGAATTTCCGCTGGTCTTGCCGGGCTACTATTACGAAGAACTCACGGCCAAAAGTTTTGTGCATCTTTACGGCGCCTATGACATCGCCCTCGACCGCGCGCACCGATTCAACTTCCGCGTGGAAGCGGCCTCTGCGCATCTGGATTATCTGCCCGGCTTCGAACAAAGCAGCCGTTGGCAGACGGGAGCCGGCGGTGCGCTGACCTTCTCGCCAAAGAAAAAGAATTTTCAAATCGTGTTGCGCTACGGTTATGGCTTCAACGCGCTTCGCCGCGGCCAGGAGGGTGCGCAGAGTATCGGCCTGTTATTCCAATACGATTTTGGGGCCAGCAAGAAAAAATCTGATTAAGCGCACCGCGACTCAAACTATGAAATGTTTTCATTGCGACAATTGCGGCATGATGGTTTTTTTTGAAAATGACCGTTGTGTGAAATGCGATCTGCCTTTGGGATTCTTGCCGGACGTGCTGGAATTGAGCGCGCTCAAAGCGGATCCGAAAAATGAATTGCAGGCCTTGGCACCGCCGGCCGCCGGCCGGAGTTATCGGCATTGCGCCAATGGTCCGCAACTGCATGCGTGTAACTGGATGGTGCCGGCTGGCGATGCCAATCCATTATGCACCTCCTGCCGTTTGACTGATGTCATTCCCGATTTAAAGGACAGTCAGAATGTGACGCGCTGGACGAAACTCGAACGCGCCAAGCGCCGTTGCCTTTATCTTTTTCTCAAGCTGGGTTTGCCCATTGAAAATGCGGCCGGCGACACATTCCCTTCACTGCGGTTTCGTTTTTTGCAAGATAAGCCGAACGAGCCGGTCAAAACCGGACATCAGGATGGCTTGATCACCGTCAACATTGCCGAGGCCGATGATGATGAGCGCGAGCATCGCCGTCTCACCCTGCATGAACCTTACCGCACCTTGATCGGGCATCTGCGGCATGAATCCGGCCATTACTATTGGGATCGATTGATCGCCAACTCCGATCATATCCCGCGCTACCGTGAATTATTTGGTGATGAAACGGCGGATTATGAGGCGGCGCTCAAAACATATTATCAGCAAGGTCCGCCGGCCGACTGGCAGAATCGCACCGTGACGGCTTATGCGAGTTCCCATCCGTGGGAAGACTGGGCAGAAACCTGGGCGCATTATCTGCATATCATGGACACATTGGAAACCGCCGCGTGTTTCGGACTCAGTGTCAATCCCGACAACGCGGCCAACAATGATGCTTCCAAAGCGCTGGTCATTCAGTTTGAAGAACGACAGGATTTTAACAGTCTTTTGACAAGTTGGATTCCGCTGACGTGCGCGTTGAATTCAATCAATCGCGGCATGGGATTGTCGGATTTATATCCGTTCGTCATTTCCCCGTCCGTCACCGAGAAGCTGCGGTTTATTCATTCCATAGTTCAGTCCTCGAAAGCGGCTCAGGTGAATTCCCGAGTTACGAACCAGCAAAAAGTTTCCGTCGCATGAATATTATGAACGAACCGCAGGCGGTTTTGGGTCGCAAAAATTGTCACTGCGAAGCCTCCTCACTTTTCATTTTTTTTAATTGAACTTGTGCGTGCGACCAGCCAAAAAGAAGAACGGCAGTTGAAATGGAACCCGGTGTTCAAAACGGGGGAGGCGGATTTTTGGTCGAACCGTGGCACGTATATGCGGCAACCAAACAATTTGATTTATAAAACGGCGGTTGTCTTATGGCTGACATTTTCGATCGGCAGTGTGGTGCTGGCCGCCATCTCCTGGTGGCAGCTTTCCACGCAAATGGCGGCGGGCCGCGCCGTGATCGCCACGCGGCAGGAACTGGATGGCATTCTCAATGCCCTGCTGGATACGGAAACGGCGGCGCGGGGATATGTCATCACGGGGGACAAACATTTTCTGGAACCCATCACCCTGGGCAGCACCAATTTGTCCGGGCCCTTCAATCATCTCGTGGAACTGGCGCATGGGGATCCAGACATGATGAAAGACGTGAGCCAGTTGCGCGTGCAAACGGAGTTGGCCGTGAACCATCAATTGAGCGTCATCCGGGCGCGTGAACAACAAGGCGCCAATGTGGCTGCGGAAATAATTGCCTCGGGCGAAGGGAAGCGGATGGTGGATGAAATTCGCGGTGAGGTGAACGACCTGAATCAAAGGCAATCCGTCCGCATCATCGGCATCCGCACCAATCTCGGCACGATTTTATCGCGGGCGAACGTCACGAGCTTGGCCGCAGGCGTCATGGGCGTGTTGGCCGGCCTATTCGCCTACTGGCTGGCGCGGCTCACGCTGAAACACCAGCAGCGCGAACGGGAATTGGTGGAAGCGAAACTGCAGGCCGAGCGCAGCAACCGGGAAAAAACCATTTTCCTCGCGAACATGAGCCACGAAATCCGCACGCCGATGAATGCCATTGTCGGCTTTAGCGAACTGTTGCAAAACGAGCTGCCCGAATTTCGGCACCGCCAGTATCTGCAGTCCATCCGTGCAAGTGCCGGTTCGTTGCTGCTGCTCATCAATGACATCCTCGACATGTCGAAAATTGAAGCGGGCGTGATGGAATTGCGGCCGGAGCCGACGGATCTGCGCGAGATCTGTGATTTCATCCACACACTTTTTTCCGAACCCGCGACCAAAAAAAATCTCGTCCTCAAATGTCATGTCGTGGAAAATTTGCCGCATGCGTTGTTGCTGGATCGTATCCGGCTGCGGCAAATTCTGGTGAACCTGGTCGGCAATGCCGTCAAATTCACGGACAAGGGCAGCATTGATGTGCAAGTGGCGTGGGAAAAAGAAGACAACAGCAGCCACGTCACGTTGGTGATCGACGTGCAGGATACGGGCGTGGGCATTCCGCAGGACAAACTGGATTCGATCTTCAAACCGTTCGTGCAGTCGGGCGCGCACCGCGAAAAAGAACAGCAAGGTTCCGGCCTGGGCCTTTCCATCGTCAAACGGCTCACTGAAATCATGGGCGGCACGGTGACCGTGGCGAGCGTGCTCGGCCAAGGTTCCGCCTTCCATCTGCGCTTTGCCAAGGTGCCGGTTTCCACGCGGCTGCCGGCGGCGGCGAAATCCGCGCTGGCCGACGAGGTGGATTTCAATCAATTGCGGCCGGCGACGTTGCTGGTGGTGGATGACGTGGAAACCAATCGCCGGTTGATCGAAGGCATTTTTGTCGGCACGCATCATCACCTGGTTTTTGGCGCAAACGGCCGCGAAGCCGTGGAAAAAGCGCGCGATTTGAAGCCGGACATCATGCTGCTCGACGTGCGCATGCCGGGCATGAACGGCTACGAGGCGTTGGAAGCAATCCGGAAAACGCCCGGTTTGGAATTTCTCCCGGTCATCGCCGTGACGGCTTCCAACTTGAAGCCGGAAGAACAAGCGCTCAAGGAACGCTTCAGCGGTTTTGTGCGCAAACCATTTTCCCGGCGCGAACTGTTCGAAGAACTGGCAGATTTTTTGCCGCGCTTGTCAGTGGCCGCACCGGTGAAAGCAGTGGCCGGCTCGGTCGCACCCACTTCCGAGCCGGTGTCAAAAGAGTTGATCACCCAATTGCGTCAGTTGGTATTGGACCCGTGGCCGTCCATCCGCGACAGCGTCGCCGTCAACGAAAGCAAGATTTTTGCGCAAGGCCTGGAAGGTTTGGGCAAACGCTGGCGCTGCGAACCGCTGGTGCTTTACGCGCAGAAACTGATCCAAGATGCCGAAAATTATGCGATGACCGATTTGGAAAAACATCTGGGCGAATTTGCCCTGTTGGTGGAACGGCTGGATAAAAGCACCGCCGCATGAATGCCACTGCCACTGTTGCCGCGGTCCAGGAACCCAGCCGGCCGATGCCGGCCCCGATCAATCCGCCCCCGCCGGCGCGCATTTTGATCGTGGATGACCAACCGGCCAACCTGCAGATCGTCGGCGCCGTGCTGGGAAATTTGGGCCACGAAATCATTCCCGCGACGGATGGTGAAACCGCGTTGAAGCGGGTGGCGTTGCGGCCGCCGGATTTGATTTTGCTGGACCTGCTCATGCCGGGCATGGGCGGCTGCGAAACGTGCCGCCGGTTGAAGGAAAATCCCGAGTGGCGCGACATCCCGGTGATTTTTCTCTCGGCGGCGGACGACAAGGATTTGATCGTGCGCGCGCTGGAAGCCGGCGGCGTGGATTACATCACCAAGCCGTTCAACCAAGCCGAACTCGTGTCGCGCGTCCGCACGCAACTGGCCTTGAAATCCGCGCGCGACCAGCTCAAGCAATTGGCCGAGGACAAGGACGAGCTGCTCGGCATCTTGGCGCATGACCTGAAAAATTATCTGGGCGGCATCAACATGAGCGCCGGGCTTTTGCACCGGCAAACGGCCGGCTACCACGACGAACGCGCGTTGCGGCTGACGGAAAATATTTTGCGCACGAGCACCTTGTCCCTCGCGTTTCTGAAAGAATTCCTGGCCAACTCGACTTCCGACCACGGTTTCACGCCGCATCCTTCATCCGTGGATCTGGTCGCCGTCGCCAGCGCCGCGATCCAGCAATATGACGAGGCGGCGCGGCAGAAAAAAATTTCCATCCAGACGGATTTCCCGGCCGAAGCAGTCATGGCGCGCGCGGATGTTTCCGCGCTGGACCAGGTGTTGGACAACCTGATTTCCAACGCGCTGAAGTTTTCGCCCGCCGGCAAAGAAATTTTTGTTTCCGTGCGGGCCGGTTCTCAGCGCGCCGAATGCATCATCCGCGATCAAGGCCCTGGTTTCACGGCCGAGGACAAGGCGCGGATGTTCCGCCGTTACGGCCGGCTTTCGGCGCGGCCGACCGGCGGCGAACCCTCCACCGGCCTGGGTTTGAGCATCGTGCGCAAGCTTGTGCTGGCGATGGGCGGCGAACTGTCCTGTGTCAGCAATCCCGGCGAGGGCGCGGCATTTACCATTCATTTGCCGAGCCGGCCTCCAAGTTGAAAGGAAATTATTATGGATTTTTTAATCATTGATGACGATAAAACATTTCGCGACGCGAGCTGTTTTTTGATCGAAGAAGCCGGGCATTATGCCGAGGGCGTCGAATCCGGCCAACTCGGCATGGCGTGGTTGAAGGAAGATAAATGGGACGCCGTGCTGCTCGATGTGAATCTCGGCCGCGAAAACGGCCTGGATGTGCTGACGGAATTGCAGAAACAATTTCCGCAGCTGCCGGTCATCATGTTCACCGCGCAAGGCAGCGTGAAAGTGGCGGTGGAGGCGATGCGGCGCGGCGCGGTGGATTTTCTGGAAAAACCGTTTCAGCGCGAGCAGTTCATCGCCGTGCTCGCGCGGCTCCAACGGTTGAGCCAGATGAGCCGGCGCATCGAGCGGCTCGAACAGGAGGCCACGGAATCCAAGGCGCAACGCCTCGAACCGATTTTTGATTTCACCACGCCCACGATGCAGGAGGTCATGGACGTGCTGTTGCGCGCGGCGAAGACGCCGGCGTCGATTTTGATCTTTGGTGAAAGCGGCACGGGCAAAAGCGTCGCCGCGCGAGCCGTCCACGAAAAAAGTCATCTCGCGGACAAGCCGTTTGTCACCGTCAGCTGCCCGAGTTTGTCCAAGGAACTTTTGGAAAGCGAACTGTTCGGCCACGTGCGCGGTTCCTTCACCGGCGCGATCAAGGATCACTGGGGCAAAGTGAAGGCGGCCGAGGGCGGCACGCTTTTTCTGGACGAGATCGGCGATCTGCCGATGGAAATTCAACCCAAACTTTTGCGACTGCTACAGGAACGCGAATACGAGCGGCTCGGCGAAAACGTGACGCGCCAGGCCAACTTGCGCGTCATCGCCGCAACCAATCGCGATCTGAAAAAACGCGTGGCCGAGGGTTTGTTTCGCGAGGACCTTTATTTCCGGCTCAATGTCATCGCCGTGGAAATGCCGCCGTTGCGCCAGCGGGGCGGGGATTTGATCCGGTTTGCCACGCATTACGAACGTTTTTTCGCGGAGCAATGTGCCCGCAAACTGGAAGGTTTTTCGCCCGAGGCCAGCGCCTGCATCAGCGCGTATGCGTGGCCGGGAAACCTGCGGGAACTGCGCAATGCCATTGAACGCGCCGTCATTCTGGCCAAACACGAACAGTTGCTGCCGGCGGATTTTCCGGCCGAGTTGCGCGGCAATAATTCCGGGCTGCCGGCCGCCGCGGAAAATCTGCCGCAGGTCGGCTCGATGATTTCCCTGGAAAAGCTCGAGGAGGCGCATCTGCGAAAAATTCTGGAACTCACGCCGAGTCTCACGGAGGCGGCGGAAGTTCTGGGCATTGATCAGGCGACGCTTTACCGCAAACGAAAAAAAATCGGTCTGGAATGAAAACATTATCCGAATCGCCGACGCCGCCCACGGACCCGCACGCGGCGTTGCTGCGCGAAAACGCGCGGCTGCGCGGGGATTTGCTCACCGTCGCGCGCCGCATCAGCCACGATTTGCGGACGCCGCTGGGCGGGGTCGTGACGACGACGGAAATCTTGAAGGAACTGCTCGCGGAAAATGATTCCGCCCACGCCGCGCTGGTGGATCCAATCATCAATTCAACCGAGGATCTGTCCCGGCTCATTGACCGCGTCAGTTTTTTGTTGAAAGCCACGGTAAATCCGTTGCCCGCCGCGCGCGTAAAAATGGGCGATCCCGTCTTCAACGCGCTGGAACGGTTGGAAAGCCGGATAATAAAATCGGGCGCGACGGTGGTGCAACCTTCGGCGTGGCCGGCCGTTCACGGTGTGGCCGCCTGGCTGGAAGTGGTGTGGGGAAATTTGCTGGCCAACGCCTTGCAGCATGGGAAAAAACCGGCGCGGATTGAACTGGGCTGGCGGCAGGACCACGGCGGTTTCCGTTTTTGGGCGAGTGATGATGGCGCGGGCGTGCCGGAAGAAAAAATTCCTGGCTTGTTTCACCCGTTCCATTCGCTGCATGAGCCGGATGCGCCGTCCGGCCTGGGACTGGCGATCGTGCAACGGTTGGTGGAACTGCAAGGGGGCCAATGCGGTTATGAGCCGCGCGGGGAAACGGGACCGGTCTTTTATTTCACGCTGCCGGCCTGAACCCGGCGGGCAGAAATTGGATTGTCAGCGATTTTCATTTGGATTATTAAATCGCCACGTTTGCGAATGGTCGGTTCACCGCCACGGAAGGTCCAAGATCATGAGCCACAACAAACAGGCCAGTTCAAAATTAGCAACGCGGCAGTTTGTCGCCGCGGCGGCTTTTTTGCCATCATCCTGAAATCCTAACCGTGCAAAAATGCAAACCTCACCCGCTCGCACCTCCCAATTTTTAAACCGGCTGCTGGGATTGATCCTCGCGCTGACGCCGCGAATTCATGCGGACGAATCACCGCTCTTGGCGGACGCGGGCAAAACGAATGCCGACGTGCTCGCGTCTTACAAAAAAATGAGCATCGAGGAGCTCATGGATCAGGAAGTCACTTCCGTGGCCAAACAGCCGGAGCCACTGGGCCAGGCGCCGGCGGCGATCCAAGTCGTCACGGGCGATGCGATCCGCCGTTCCGGCGCGGCAAGCATTCCCGAAGCGTTGCGGCTGGCGGATAATTTGGATGTGGCGCAAATCAATGCGCACGACTGGGCGATCAGCGCGCGCGGTTTCAATTCACATCTCGGCGACAAACTGCTGGTGTTGATGGACGGGCGGGCGGTTTATTCACCGCTCTACGGCGGCGTGCTGTGGAACATGCAGGATTACCTCCTCGAGGACATCAACCGCATCGAAGTCATCAGCGGCCCGGGCGGAACGCTGTGGGGCGCGAACGCGGTCAATGGCGTGATCAATATCACGAGCAAAAACGCCAAGGACACGCAGGGATTTTATTTGGAAGCCGGGGGCGGCAGCGAAATGCAGGATTTCACCGGCGTGCGTTACGGCGGCGTGCTGGCTTCCAATGTTTATTACCGCGTCTATGGAAAATTTTACAATTTGAACGCCGAACATCTGCCCAATGGCAACGACGCGGCGGATTCGACTGTTCAAGGCCAGGGCGGATTTCGCATTGATACCGAACCGTCGTTGCCCAACGTGTTCACGCTGCAAGGCGATTTTTTTGAGGGGCGCGATGACTTGGATGTCGGCGGCGTGCTCGCGACCAATGAAACAGTCGCCGGGGGAAATTTATTGGGCCGCTGGTCGCACACGATTTCGGATGATTCGGAAATGAGTCTGCAGGCGTATTATGACCAGACCCATTTGGAATTTCCCTATGTCTCGCTCGGCACTTTGGCGGATGATCTGGACACGGCGGACGTGGAATTCCAGCACAACTTCAGTCTCGGTGAACGCAATAAATTTGTCTGGGGCGTCGGCTATCGGTTCACGCACGAAGCGGATGTGAACGACGCGGCGCCCGGCACCGCGCGGGTCATTTTTATGCCGGCCACGCTCGACCAAAATCTGGTCAACGTTTTTGGGCAGGATGAAATCCGCTTGCGGGATCAGCTTTATCTCACGCTCGGGACCAAAATCGAACACAACGATTACACCGGTTTTGAATTCGAGCCGAACGTGCGGCTGCAATGGACGCCGACGCCCAAGCAAATGTTCTGGGGCGCGGTTTCGCGCGCCGTCCGCACGCCGTCGCGCCTTGATCACGACCTGCAAATCCCCAGCGGTTATCCGCCGCCGTTTCAAACCTTCGAGGCCGGCAGTTCGAGTTTCACTTCCGAAACCCTCATCGCGTATGAACTGGGCTATCGCGCACAGCTCGGCTCAAAAATTTCCGCGTCCGTTTCCCTTTTTTACAATGACTACGACGACCTGCGCAGTTTGAATCCCGGTCCGCCGCCATTCGGCCTGCCCTTGACGTTTGCCAACAATCTCAAGGGCCACACCTATGGATATGAAATCAGCGCCGACTACCAAATCTTGAATTGGTGGCGCCTGCACGGCGGCTATGATTTTTTGCAGGAAAAAATTTCCGTGAAACCGGGCGAGGTGGATTTGGACAACGCGCTGGATGAAACCGCCGATCCGCGCAACCAGATTTTTTTGCGTTCGTCCATGGACCTGCCCTGGCGCACGGAACTGGATGTCAACTTCCGCTGGATTGACGACGTCATCAACAACAATAATGGCGTGGCCGGCATGGTGCCGAGCTATGCCGAAATGGATGTGCGCGTGGCCTGGCACGCCACGAAAAATCTGGAATTTTCCATCGTCGGGCAAAATCTGCTGCACGATCAACACGCGGAAGCGGGCTTTCCCGGCCCGGGGCAGGAACAGATCGTGCGCGGCGTTTATGGAAAGGTGTCATGGCGCTTTTGAATCCAACGCCGCCAGCGCATTCACGCCGCGCAAATTTTTTTCCGGCCGGAAAAGTCCGCACGCGGAACCGCCGGTTTTTTTTCGCCGTGGGTGTGGGTCTTTTGTTGTTCGGTTTCGGATTAAAAATTTCCTGGAGCCAGCCGGTCTCGCATGAGTATCCGCTCAAGGCGGTTTTTTTGCTGAACTTCGCGCAGTTCACCAATTGGCCGACGAATGCCTTCGCCAAACCGGATTCACCCTTTGTGGTCGGCGTGCTGGGCCGCGACCCGTTCGGCCCGGTGCTGGATGCGGCGGTGCAAAATGAAGTGGTGAACGGCCGGAAATTTGTCGTGGAACGCTACCTGCGCATCGAAAACATGCAGACGTGCCACATCCTCTTTATCAGCCAATCGGAGGTGAACCATTTGGATCGGATCGTGGACGCGTTGAAAGACCGACCGGTTTTGACCGTCAGCGAAATTGACGGCGCGGCGAATCGCGGCATGTGCGTGCGGTTCATCACGGAAAACAACAAGATCCATTTGCGCATTAACCCGGAGGCGTTGCAGGCGGCGCAACTGACGATGAGTTCCAAAATTTTGCGCCTGGCCGAATTGGTCGGCCCCACACCGAAATGAACCGCGCGCCAAAATCTTCCATCAAACGCAAGGTGACCACGGTCATCCGGCGCGCCAGCATTTGCGTGCTGCTGGTGACGGTGGCGGCGTTCATGATTTACGATTTGGTGACGTTCCGGCAGACGATGGTGCAAAACCTGATGACGCAAGCGCGGACGATCGCCAACAACACCACGGGCGATCTGGCGTTCGGCAATGACAGCGACGCGGCGAGCGTGCTTGCGGCGTTGCAGACAGAACCGCACATTGTCGCCGCCGCCCTTTATGATGCGCAGGGCCGGCTCTTCACGAAATATCCCGACTCCATTCCCGATGCGGATTTGCCGGCGGCGCCGCAAGGACAAGGCTATCAATTCGGAAAATTTTACCTGACGCTTTTTGAGCCGGTCGTCCAAGCCGGACGGCCGCTGGGCACGCTTTATTTGCGCTCCGATCTGACCGCGCTGTCACAGCGGCTGCAGGTTTACGGGGCCATTTCCCTGCTGATCACGGCGGGTTCGCTGGTGGTCGCTTACTGGCTTTCAACCTTGCTGCAACGGCGCATCACCAATCCGATCATCGCGCTGGCCACCACCGCGCGGAACATCACCGACCAAGGAAATTTTTCCGTGCGCGCGGCCAAAATGAGCGATGACGAACTGGGCGATCTGACCGAAGCGTTCAACACGATGCTGGACCAGATCCAGACCAGCCATGCGGATTTGGAAAAAAGCCGGGCGCAGTTGCAAATCGTCACGGATTACGCGTCCGTCTTTCTTTGCCACATCGATCGCCGCCAGATTTTTCAATTCGTGAATCCCGCCTATGCCGCGAGGTTTAATTTGACCCCGCAGCAGGTGGTTGGCCGGACGATTTCGGAGGTGGTCGGTGAGAAAGCTTACAATTCGTTCCGGCACCACACTGAACGCGCGCTGGCCGGCGAGCGCGTGGAATTTGAACTGGAAATTCCGTATGAAAAACTCGGCGCGCGCTGGGTGCATAGTATTTATGTGCCGGAAAAAAACGACGCGGACGAGGTCGTCGGGTTCGTCGGCATCATTAATGACATCACCGCGCGCAAGCAGGCCGCTGAAGCATTGCGCGAAAGCGAACGGCGCGAACGTGAACGCGCGGAGGAACTGGCCGTCGTGATCGAAGCCATGCCGGTGCCCGTCATCATTGTTCACGACGCCGCCGCGCAGCACATGACCGGCAATCGCGCGGCGGACAAGCTGGCCAGAATTCCCAGCGGCACGGAAATTTCCATGTCCGCTTCGGAGGAAGTGAAGCCGAGACATTTCAAGGTGTTCAAAGACGGGCGCGAATTGCGGCCGGACGAATTGCCGGCGCAACGGGCCGCACGCGGCGAGCCGGTCCAGGATTTTGAGGTCGAATTGGTCTTTGACGACGGGACGGTGCGCAACTTGTTGGCCTACGGCACGCCGTTGCTGGACGAACAGGGAAATCCGCGCGGTGCCGTCCACACTTTGGTGGACATCACCGAGCGCAAACGCGCCGAAGCGGTGTTGCGTGAAGCCAAAGAAGCGGCGGAAAGAGCCAGCCGCAGCAAGGATGATTTTCTGGCGGCGCTTTCGCATGAATTACGCACCCCGCTCAATCCCGTGCTGCTGATCGCCAGCGATGCGGCGACCGATGCGAAACTGCCGGAGAAAACGCGCGCTGATTTTGAAATGATCCGCCGCAACGTCGAACTGGAAGCGCGGCTCATTGACGATCTGCTCGACCTCACCCGCATCGTGCGCGGAAAATTATTGCTGGAAAAACGTCCGCTCGATGTGCGCGCCGTTTTGCAGGACGCCGTGGCCATTGTGCAGCCGGATGCGGAATTAAAAAAAATCGGCCTGACGCTCGATTGGGGAACCGGTCCCGCCATCGTTTTGGGCGATGCCGTGCGCCTGCAGCAGATTTTTTGGAACGTCTTGAAAAACGCCGTTAAATTCACTCCCGAGCACGGCCAGATAACGGTGGAAGTTCGCCTGCTGGGGGAAAACGGAAACATTGCCATCAAAATAATGGATACGGGCATCGGCTTGTCGAGCAATGAAATCAATCATATTTTCGAAGCGTTTGCGCAGGGCGATCATGCGGGCCGCAGCGGCTCCCATCAGTTTGGCGGACTAGGTTTGGGCCTCGCCATTTCGCGGATGTTGGTGGAACTTCACGCCGGCGTGATTTATGCCGCGAGCGCCGGGCGCGATCAAGGCGCGACATTCACCATTGAATTTCCTGCACTGCCCACGCCGGCGACCGATGGCAATGGAGACAATTCCGCCGCGAAGGTTGGGCCAATTACCAATAACAATTTTAATTGTCCCGTAAAAAATCAAACCGGGCAGCGCGTGTTGTTGGTGGAAGATCACGAACCGACGCGACAGGCGCTGGCGTTTTTGCTGAGCCGCCGCGGTTATAAAGTCGTTGCCGCCCTTTCCGTCGCCGAAGCCCGCACCCGCGCCCAACTCGAACCGTTTGACTTGGTCGTTTCCGACATTGGGTTGCCCGATGGCGATGGCTATGCCTTGATGCGGGAGTTGCGCGACGCCCATGGTTTAAAAGGCATCGCGCTGAGTGGTTATGGCATGGAGCAGGATGTGGCACAGGGAAAATCCGCCGGCTTCGTCGCGTATCTCGTCAAACCCGTGCGGGTCGAGCTATTGGAAAAAGCCCTGGCCGATTTTTTTAAAACGACCAGTTAACAATCGGGAAACCGGTTGCCAGCTTGTTCGGAAAATCATTGAACCAAGGATTGTTCATCGCAATGTTCGCGAATCCGATTTGCACGCCGCGCAAATTTTCGGAATAGTTGATCAAGCCCAGTTGCAGGCCGTGACATTCCTCGGCATAGTTGGCGATCCAACCGGTTTGCAGGCCTTCAAATTTTCCTTGCGCGATATTGAGCCAGGCGTCTTGCCAGCCGACGAAGCTGCTCTGGCTGTAATTGATGATGCCCCACGCGACGCCGGTATAGTTGTCGGCATAATTGACCAAACCCCATGTCAGGCCGCTGCTGTCGCCGGTGCTGCCGTTGATGAATCCCAAGGTCAAGCTTTGCTGCGGATTTTCGCCCCAAATATTCAAGGACAGACCGTGGATTTCCGTGGTTCGCGGATAAATGGCGATCGTCGGCGTCAGCGAAGCCTGAAACGGGGCGTCTTGCGCTTGGAGTGTGACTAGGCCACCAAGAGTGGCAACGGATGCGATAATTTTTTTCATAATTTTATTTTGGAAACCGTATTTATTTTTTCAGTTTGTCGTTTTTATTTCAGCTCACCATTTTTGCCACCAATGATGGGGGCGATTCGTCACGCCACCCGACCAGTTCGTCGTTCCATTGTTTGACCAATTGTTGGTGTTGGCATAGCCACTGTCGCCATTGGTCATTCCCCCCGTCATGCCGCCACCGCTCCAGTTGGTGCCATAGCGATTGCCACCGCTGATGCCGTTGGTGCCGAAATTATTTTCATGCGTCACCCCGCCATTTTCCGAATTGGTGATGTTGGGAATGGTTTGGTTCATCTGATTGTTGTTGCCCGGCGGGATCGCTGAATTTTGCTGATTGTTTTGCTGCGACGGAATCGTGTTGTTCATTCCGTTGTTGTTCTGGGCCGGCGTTGAATTATTACCCGTTGCGGCATTGCCGGGGGCGGGGGCGGGAGCCGCCCCTCCTGTCGAAGGGGCCGTTTGTGCAATTGCCAGCGTGCCGAATACAGCCATGAATGCCGCGATAATTATTGTTTTCATTGCATTATTAATTGAGTTTTGGTGTGTCGTAACACACCCATGACTTAGCAATGGAAATGCCACTGCATTAGAACACTTTAAAATCAATGGTTTGCTGCATCTACCCTCCAAAAAAAAATCCCGCATTCAATGCATCCTGCAATAGCCAGCTTCAGCCCAATGCAAAAAACCGTCAGTTAGAAAAAACTTGATTAGCTTATTCCAAGCTTCGGTTTCAACTGGAGCGCGGGGCACCTCCTATGAAAAAACTTGGAAGTTGAACGTATTTTTCCCACTCCAATGTTGGTGGTCGCCGGAAAAAAACTAATTTGCAAAAAGCCTGTTCAATTTTTGCCGTCTTGCAATCTGCGTTTCATAAATCCTGAGCGTAAATCCTTCGCCATTGGGAATTTCAACAAACTCGGCCGTTTCTTTAATAGCATTGCTTGGCACGCGACCAGCTGAAGTTTCACCCCGGAAGGTCAGCGGGTGCGGATGCGCGGTGGGAAACAATGGTCACTCAAGCAACAACACAGCGCATGCAACATCTTCTACCTTCCATTTTATTAACTTTTTTTGGGAGAAATAAAAAATGAATGCGGCCTTGAATTTTAAAGATCTTCTCGAACTTGAAATCGGCTCGACCAACTTGGCCGGCGAAACAAAGGCAGAAAATGATGATGTTCCTTCCCAGTTGCCAGCCTCGGCGGGCCAGGCGTTCCCAAGCGAGTCGGCGCTATGGAAGACCGCTCTGCAACTGGCAGCCGTGCAAAAATTGAGCCTGCCCTACCCCAGCCGGCTGCAATTAAGCTGACAAAATCTTTTAAGTTTGCAGCCACATCAACCACACAACCAAAGGAAACGTATGAACCAGACATTAGATAAAAATACTAACCCCAGCTGGTGGACGCCGGAAAATGAAACCGGCTGGAATCGAGTCAAACAGGCTTTGAAACGCGATTGGGACCAAACCAAGCACGATTGGGGCGGTCGCGAACCTGATACCAATCAAAAGATTGGCAACACGACGCGACAAGCCAGCGGCAAGGAAGCCATCCCGCCGCGCGGTCAACCCGCTTACGATGAAATCGAACCGGCGCATCGTTTCGGTTACGGCGCCCGTTCCTATTATCACAATGAATATCCGGAATGGGATGACGAATTGGAAGCGCGCTTGAAAAACGATTGGGAACAGACGGCAGCAGGCCGAAAACAAACGTGGATGCAGGATCGCGCCGCGATTCGTTACGGCTGGGACTTTGCGGATATCGAAGAAGTCGATGACGACGACAAAGAATAAGTTTCGCATCAGCTGAAAAACAAATCCGAGTCGAATTGGTCGGCTCGGATTTTTTTTGTTCTGCTTTAAACGGTGAATGCTCGCGTTTGCCAAGTGCAAGCTGCACATAAAAAAATTGGGAACATGCGTCTTGCAAATTACAACGCGCGGCAATTTTCATTAAGCCTTTAAAATCCAGTAATTTCGCCGGTTACTTTACGGCACGCAGGCTGCTAAAAACAACTATGCTCAATGGCTGACGACTTAGATCAAATGTTGCCGGCCAGACCGAGCCAACCGCAAACACCAAAAAAAATTATGAACACACTCGAAGACTTATTTTTAGACGCCTTGGCGGATATGTATTACGCCGAAAACCAACTGGTCAAAGCCTTGCCGAAAATGGCCAAGGCTGCCACCCATGAACCGCTGCGGCTGGCCTTTGAAAGCCATCTGGGCGAAACCGAAGGACATGTGCAAAAACTGGAGGAAGTTTTTGATGCCTTTGGCACCAAGCCCAAAAGTAAGAAGTGCCCGGCCATTTTGGGCATCATCAAAGAGGCGGAAGAACTGATTTCCGAAAATAAGAAATCGCCCACGCTGAACGCCGCGTTGATTTTTGCCGGGCAAAAAGCGGAGCACTACGAAATCGCCTCGTATGGTGGTTTGCGCGACTGGGCGAAATTGCTCGGCCAGGAAGACGCGGCCAACATCTTGGATTTTATTTTGGACGAAGAAAAAGCCGCGGACTCCAAGTTGAGTGCGTTGGCGGAAGAAAGTTGCAATGACTCGGCGAACAGCGGCGAAATCGAGAAAAAGCGCGGTCGGACCGCCGACGCCATTTGATCAGCCTTAAAATCCTCCGCGCGCCCCGTGCGCGGAGGCGGTTGAGGGCGGAGTTTAGTCGCCCCGCTAGTTGGGAACGGATGCGTGGCGCCCGGCGGATTTGACGCTGCCTGTTCCCGTTTGCAAGCGTGACAAGGCGCAACCCGAATTTTATTTAAGAACGACGGCGGCATAACAATTGCAGTTTTGATTTGTGTGAATAATAACTTTCCAAAAACCGGGTCGGAAGCTGCATGGAATGCCGCGTATTGTCGCTTGGAAAATTATTTATCCGCCCTGCACGTCCGGAACAAGGTGCATCAAAACCAGATCATCTTGCGCTTGCTGGAACGCGCTGCCGAAAAACACCAGCAAAATCCCGAGATGTGTCCCACGACTTTGGCGATGGATGAAATCCGCGCGGCCATGGACCGATGGTTTCGGGAAATCCGGTTGCCCGAGGAACGCGTTTCGGTCATGGGATTTCTGGCGATTCTGGCCAACGCGGTCCCGGAAAAATGGCCGGCGGCGTTTCTCGCCGAGGAAATTCCGGCGGATTGCCAGCAGGCGTTGCAGGCCAGCGAAGTGCGCGCGGTGCCCGCGTTGCAAGTCACCAGCATGATTCCCCAGCCTTTTGCCAATCCGCTGTTGGGCGGTTTTTCCTGGCCAAAACCCGTGGATAAACTGGCGCGCTACCTGGCTCCTTTGATCATGAAGGAAACGGCCATGCCCGCCGTGATTCCCACGCCCACGGAACCGCCGCAATAATTTGATATGGCTGCAACCCTTGATTCCGTTGGGAAAGTGGCGCGCCGCCGCCGTTGGAAATTTATTGGATTCAATCTGCTGTTCGTGCTGCTGGGCATTCTGCCGATGCTGAGTCGGTTTGCCAAAATTGGTTGGACGTTCGCCACCGTCGTGCTCTTTGTTCTCTTCGTGATCTTGCTGATGCAAGTCGTTTACGGTTTTACGCTGGCGATGACGGGCTGGTGGGTGCTGCGGCAAAAGGGCGATCCGCTGCGCATCAATCAGACTCTACCGCCCCATCCGAATGCGAGTGAATTGTCGCCCACGGCGATCGTGATGCCGATTTTCAACGAAGACGTCGGCCGCGTGTTTCAAGGATTGCGCGTCATGTATGAATCGCTGCAAGCCACCGGTCAGGCGGGTGCGTTCGATTTGTTTATTTTGAGCGACAGTTCGGATCCCAACCATTGGATCGCCGAGGAAAAAGCCTGGTTCGAATTGTGCAAACAAGTGCAAGGCTTCGGGCACATTTTTTACCGCAAGCGCCATTTGCAGCAGCATAACAAAAGCGGCAACATCGCGGACTTTTGCCGCCGTTGGGGCGTCAAATACCGTTTCATGATCGTGCTGGATGCGGATAGTCTGATGACCGGGCCGACCTTCGTGCGGCTGGCCCAACTCATGGAGCAAAATCCGCAAGTTGGCATCATTCAAACCAACACCAAGCTCGTGCTGGGCCATAGTTTGTTTCAACGGGTCAACCAATTTGCCTGTTACGCCTACCGGCCGATGTTCATCACGGGCGCCAATTATTGGCAGCTCGGCAACGCCAATTATTACGGCCATAATGCCATCATCCGCATCAAGCCGTTCATGAAACATTGCGCCATGCCGGAACTGCCGCCGACCGGGCCTTTGGGCCGGCGCATTTTAAGCCACGACACGGTCGAAGCGGCCTTCATGCAACGGGCCGGTTATGAAGTGTGGTCGGATTATGATTTGGCCGGCAGCTATGAAGAATCACCGCCGCACCTGCTCGCGAGTTTGCAACGCGACCGGCGGTGGTGTCATGGAAATCTCCAGCACCTGTGGCTGCTCTTTGCGCGCGGGCTTAATTTTCCGAGTCGCATTAATATTCTCATCGGCATCATGGCTTATGCAAATGCCCCGCTGTGGTTTTTATTCCTGGCCTTAAGTCCGTTGTTCTATCTCGTCGAACAGTCTTCCACGGCCAACGTTGTGCTGTTCGCCTATGTCATGAGCCTATTGATCGTGCCAAAATTTCTGGCCGCGTGGTGGCTCGCTGCTTCCGGCGAACAATTAAAAACCAGCGCGAGTCGTCCCAAAATTTTCATGAGCGTCATCGCCGAGACAATTATTTCAACGATCTTGGCTCCGATCCTGATGTTGTTTTATACTCAATTTGTCTGGGCCTCGCTCTTTGGCGCCGTGGTTCGTTGGGGCCATCAAAAGCGCAAAGATGATGAAGGCCCCACCTGGCAGGAATTCGCGTCGGTGCATTGGGGACACACTTTTTTCGCGATCACTGTGGCCGCAGTGATTGTCTGGCTTGCACCCGCAATGTTGCCGTGTTTGATCCTCGTGCTCATCGGCCCGATCGTCTCCATTCCCTTTTCGCGCCTGCTCGCGTCCAACACCCTCGGACACCGCTTTGCCCGGCGCGGCTGGTTTACCATTCCGGAAGAAACCCATCCGCCCGGCGAACTGCAACAGCTTCGCCAGCCGTTTGACGTCCCCAGTTATCCGTCGGGTTTCAACCAAAGTTATGCGAGCGACCATGGCTTGCTGCAGGCGGTGCTCGATCCTTACGTCAATGCCATCCACGTCTCGCTGCTTCACGAACCGACGCAAGTGCACATTGACGCGCATGTGAATATGAACGACCTGAGCGACCGGCTCCTGATCAATGGTCCGCATGCCTTGACGCCCGCGGAAAAACGCACGCTGCTCTGGGACGCCGACGGCATGGTGGCGGCCCATCAAAAATTATGGTGCAGTCCGGCCACCTATTTGCATGAATGGTGGCAGTCCGCCTTCCGCATCTATAATGAATCCAGCGCGCGGGAAATCCTGCAAACATCGCCCAGGCTGCAGTAAAATGAGCCGGCGGTTTCATCCTGCTGAATTCAATTTGTGTTAGACTATTGTTTGTTGTGCAATCAAATCATTCCAAGACGATTGAAAGGTCCAATCCCGGTTCCAGCCATACCATGCCAAGCGCGGCCAGCTCAAAAATTCCAGTGCTGCGCTGGCACTGCACGGGCCGGGAAATTTTTCCGGGCATGCTCGATGCCATCGGCGCGGCGCAAAAATCCATCGAGTTTGAAACCTATATTTTTGCGGATGGGGAGGTGGGACGACAATTTTTGCATGCGCTCGTTTCCGCGGCGCGGCGCGGCGTGCGCGTGCGCGTCTTGGTGGATGCCGCCGGCTCGTGGATGCTGCCGGACAAATTTTTCAGTCCGCTGATCGCCGCCGGCGCCGAAATGCGCCGTTTCAATCCGCTGCATTTCTGGCGGTTCGGCGTGCGCGATCACCGCAAATTGCTGGTATGCGACGAGTCGCTGATTTTCATCGGCGGATTTAATGTGGCCGATGAATACGACGGCGATGGCGTGACCGTCGGCTGGTGCGATCTGGGCGTGTGCATCGAAAACCCGGCCCTGGCTGCGGAACTGGTGACTTCGTTCGGAGAATTATTCGCGCTGGCGGATTTCCATCGCAAACCAATGCTGCGCCTGCGCGCGTTCAAACACTTCCGGAAATCGCAAAAAAAATCCGCCGGAAAATTTTTGCCGATCCGTCCCGGCCGCGGCCAGAGCCCGTTTCAAACGGCGCTCTATCACGATCTGGCCAAGGCTCGCGACGTGCAGATCATCAGCGCTTATTTTTTGCCGACGTCGCGGCTGCGCCGGGATTTGATTCGCGCGGCGCGGCACGGCGGCCGCGTGCAATTGATTCTGGCCGGCAAATCCGATGTTCGCGTTTCCCAACTGGCGGCCCGCAGTTTGTATCAACGCCTTTTGAAAGCCGGCGTGGAAATTTATGAATATGAGCCGCAAATCTTGCATGCCAAAATGGTGCTCGTGGACGGGGCCACCTACCTCGGCTCATCCAATCTGGATGTGCGCAGCCTGAATTTGAACTACGAACTCATGTTGCGTTACGACGACAGAACAGTGGCTGCGGAAGCGCGGGAAATTTTTGCGCGCGCCCGGAAACATTCGCGTCAAATCGAACTTCATTCGTGGCGGAAAGCACAGACTTTCTGGCAGCGCTGGCAAAATCATTGGGCGCATTTTCTGCTGGCCCGCATTGATCCTTTCGTGGCTTTGCGGCAATTCCGCACGCTGCCAAAATAGCTTCGGCACAAAATAAGTTCTCATTTTTTAAAATTTTAGATGTGCGATCGGCGTGCATTTAGCAACGGGGATTTTTGTGGTCTGTGCGTTTCGCAATAATTAACCACAGAATTGCCGCGACGTTTCAGAAAATTGCGCGGCATGACAATTGCAGATTGCCTTTTAAAAACTAAACGATGCATCAATTTTTCAAGGCCACCGTGACGGGAATTTTCGCCACCCTATGAAACTATCCCTCAAACCTCATCACGTGAAACGTTACAAGGACATCGCCATGCTGTTCTTGAAATATGGCACTGCGGACCTGGCGAAAGAATTCGCCCATGAGGATTCGGGCGATGAAAAAAATTTGCTGACTCAAAAATCCGACCATTTCAAGCCGGACGATTTGGCGGACGATTTGGAAAAGATGGGGCCAACATTCGTCAAATTCGGCCAGTTGCTTTCGAGCCGGCCGGATCTTTTGCCGGAACCGTATTTGAAGGCGCTGGCGCGTTTGCAAGACAAGGTAAAACCGTTTCCTTACGAACAGGTGGAGGAAATTGTCGCCGGCGAACTGGGCATTCGCATCTCCAAGGCTTTTGCCTCTTTCGATCACAAGCACATGGCGGCGGCCTCGCTCGGCCAAGTGCACCGCGCGACCTTGCGCGATGGCCGGCCGGTGGTCGTCAAAGTGCAACGGCCCGACATCCGCAAACAGATCGCCGAAGATTTTGAAGTGTTGGAAGAAATCGCCGATTTTCTCGATCAGCACACCGACATCGGCCGGCGTTATCGCTTCGGAAAAATTCTGGCGGAACTGAAAAATTCCATTTTGCAGGAACTGGATTATCAGCGCGAAGCCTCCAATCTCACGACGCTCGCGAATAATCTAAAAGATTTTCCGCACATGCTCGTGCCGTTGCCGGTGGCGAACTATTGTTCGCGCAGCGTGCTGACAATGGATTATGTCAGCGGCACAAAAATCACTTCATTGAGTCCGGTCGCCACTTTGGAGATCAACGGCGATGCGCTCGCGGAGGAATTGTTCAAAGCCTATTTGAAACAGGTTTTGATCGACGGCTTTTTTCACGCCGATCCGCATCCCGGAAACATTTTTCTCACCGATGACGGCCGCGTGGCATTGCTGGATCTGGGCATGACCGGCCGCGTCAGTGCAAAAATGCAGGAAAATTTATTACGCCTGCTGCTCGCCATCAGCGAGGGCAACGGCGATGAGGCGGTGAAAATCATTCTGCGCATCAGCGAAACGGCGGAAGATTTTGACGAGGCGGAGTTCGCCAAGAAAGCGGCGCAATTTGTTTCCGACCAGCAGAATCGCACCTTGGGCGAGAACGATGTGGGTCTGGCGCTGATGGAGGTTTCCCGCACTGCGGCCCGCACCGGGCTTTATGTGCCTACCGAATTGACGCTGCTCGGCAAAACGTTGCTGCAACTGGAAGTCGTCGGAAATATTTTGTCGCCGAATTTCAATCCCGGCGCGTCCGTGCAGCGCAACGTCGCCGAACTCATGACCACGCGGATGCGCCAGCATCTTTCGCCCGGCCACATCGTCGCCTCATTTTTTGAAATGAAGGATTTCATCGGCGGGCTGCCGGAACGCGTGAGCAAAATCCTGGATGCCGTCGGCAATTCTGAATTGGAAGTGAATGTGCGCACGCCGGACGCGAAAAATCTGCTCAACGGTTTTGAAAAAATCGCCAACCGCGTCACCACCGGCATCCTTCTCGCCGCGTTGATTGTCGGGGCCGCGCTGATGATGCGCGTCAATTCCACCTTTGAGATTTTGGGCTATCCCGGCATCGCGATGATCTGTTTTCTGATCGCGACCGGTGGCAGCGCGTGGTTGGTCATCGGCATTCTTCTCAAAGATTACAAAGACAAACGCAAGCGCAAGGAATGAAAATTTCGGAGGTGCGGAAAATTTTGGCGCGCGCACATTGCAACCTGCAACGCGCTTTTTCGTTCGTTTGGGCCAGAAAAACTTGCGCGGGAAAAGAAATTTTTTGACTCTGAAAAAAACTATGAGACATGCGCCAATCGCGTCTTCGGATGTGCTGAAAAAAATTCCCACCGGCATTGCCGGGCTGGACGAAATCACCGGCGGCGGTTTGCCGGCGGGCCGGCCGACGCTCGTGTGCGGTTCAGCCGGCTGCGGCAAATCCTTGCTCGGCGTGGAATTTCTGATTCGCGGCGCGCTTGAATTCAGCGAGCCCGGCGTGTTGATGACGTTTGAAGAATCGGCGGACGACATCAAAAAAAATGTGGCGTCGCTCGGCTTCAACGTCACGGAGCTCGTCGCGAAAAAGAAATTGATCATTGATCAAGTCCGCGTCGAACGCAATGAGATCGAGGAAAACGGCGAATACGATCTGGAAGGGCTTTTCATCCGGCTCGGCCACGCGATTGATTCGCTCAAGGCCAGGCGCGTGGTGCTCGACACGATCGAGACCTTATTTTCCGGGCTGTCCAACCAGGCGATTTTGCGTTCCGAATTGCGCCGGCTGTTCGGCTGGCTCAAGGAGCGCGGGATGACCACGATCATCACCGGCGAACGCGGCGACGGCACGCTCACGCGCCAGGGTTTGGAAGAATATGTTTCCGATTGTGTGATCCTTTTGGACCATCGCGTGAACGGCCAGATTTCCACGCGCCGATTGCGCGTCGTGAAATATCGCGGCTCGACGCACGGCACGAATGAATATCCGTTCCTGATTGACGAGAAGGGTTTCTCCGTTTTGCCGATCACGGTGACGAGCATGGATTACAAAGTGTCCAGCGAGCGGGTTCCCTCGGGCATTCCCGCGCTGGATGAAATGCTTGGCGGCAAAGGCTTTTATCGCGGCAGCGCCATTTTGTTGAGCGGCACTGCCGGCACCGGCAAGACGAGCATGGCCGCGCATCTGGCGGAGGCGACGTGCCGCCGTGGCGAACGCTGCATGTTTTTTTCGTTCGAGGAATCGCCGGCGCAGATTATGCGCAACATGCGCGAGATCGGCCTCGACCTGCAAAAACATGTGCGGAAAGGGTTTCTGCAATTTCAATCGGCGCGGCCGACCGTGCACGGTCTGGAAATGCATCTCGTGCGGATGCACAAAATGATCGCGCAATTCAACCCGAGCACCGTGCTGGTGGATCCGGTTTCCAATCTGCAAAAGGCCGGCAGCCTGGATGATTCGACGAACATGCTGATCCGGCTGGTGGATTTTCTGCGCCAAAAAAATATCACGGCTTTTCTCATCAGCCTCAGCTCCGGCGGAAAATTTTTGGAGGCGACCGACGAAGGTTTAAGCTCGATGGTGGACACGTGGCTGTTGCTGCGCGACATCGAGGCCGGCGGCGAGCGCAACCGGTTGCTTTATGTATTGAAAGCGCGCGGCATGGCGCATTCCAACCAAGTGCGCGAATTTTTGATCACGGCCAAAGGCATCCAGCTGGTGGGCGCATATCTGGGTTCCGCCGGGGTCTTGACGGGTTCGGCAAGATTGAGTCAGGAAGCGCGTGAACTCGCGGAACGCCAGGCCGCCACCGACGAATTGAAACGCAAGCAGCTCGCGCTCAATCACCGGCAAAAAAGCATTGAGGCGCAAATCGCCGCGCTGCGGGCGGGCTGGCAATTGGAGCAGGAGGAGTTTGCGCGCATTCTGGCGGGCACGAAGCAGCGCGAGCACCAGACGGAATTGGAACGCGCGGCGATGGCGAAAAGCCGCCGGGTTGGCAATTTGATTCAAAAATAAAAATTATTGAAAATGAAAACGCAAACAAGGCCGCCCGCAAAAAAATCGGGCGGCAAGAAAATGTCGGTCGCCGGCAACGGGAAGCCCGGTGCTAAAATCACCGCGGCGGATTCGTGGAATCTGCGGTTATATGTCGCCGGGCAGACGCCGAAATCGCTCGCGGCCTTTTCAAATCTGAAACGGCTGTGCGAAGAACATTTGGCCGGACGTTATCAGATCGAAATCATTGATCTGGTGAAACAGCCGCATCTGGCGCAAGGCGATCAAATCGTGGCGCTGCCGACGCTCGTGCGGAAATTGCCGGAGCCGATCAAGCGGATCATCGGCGATCTTTCCAACCTCGAACGCGTAAAAATCGGCTTGGATTTGCAATTGTTCATCCAGAAATAATTCAACCGTCATGCCCTCGAAAAAAATCCCAAAAAAACGCGGCGTTGAGGGCGCGCCGGTCGACAGCAGTGCGATCTTTGAAAAATTGCTGAAGCAACGCGATGCGGCGCAGCATTACCAACTGCGGCTTTACATCACGGGCACGACGGCGCGTTCGACCCAGGCCATCGCGAACATCCGGGCGCTCTGCGAGGAATTCTTGGCGGGACATTACGATCTTGAAGTGGTGGACATTTATCAACAGCCCGCCGAGGCGGCCAAAAAACAAATCATCGCCGCGCCCACGCTGGTCAAGGAACTGCCCAATCCGCCGAGACGGCTGATCGGCGATCTTTCGGATCGCGGCAAAGTCATCATCGGCTTGAATCTCAAAGGCAAAAAAACGGAATGGGCAAAAATATGAAAAAAAAATTGGTCCGTTCGCGAAAGAAAAATTTGCGCAAAGCTGGCGCGGTTAAAAAAAATGTGCGCGCGGCGTCCGCCGCGCCAATGGTGCGCGCCAAGAACGGCCATTGGATCAGTGAAGTGGAATTTTCCAAATTGCATGATCATTTGCGCGAAGCGCAGGAGACGCTCCATGCCATCCGCAGCGGCGAAGTGGACGCCGTGGTGGTGAGCGGCGAAAAGGGAAATCAGATCTACAGTTTGAGCGGCGCGGAACAGCCGTATCGCATTTATGTCGAGCGGATGCAGGAAGGCGCGGTGACGGTTTCCGCCGACGGGCTGGTGCTCTATTGCAACCAGAAATTCGCGGACATGGCGCAGTTGCCGCTGGAGCGCGTGATCGGTTCGCGGCTGCTGGCGTATTTGAACGCGGAGGCCTGGCATAAAATTTCCACGGTTTTCAAAAATCGCAAAGGAGTCGTCAAAAATGAAAGTTTTTTGCAGCGCAATGACGGGTCGACGCTGCCAATCAGCCTGACCGCCAACCGGCTGCCGATGCAGGATCAAAATGTGATGTGCCTGGTGGTCGCGGATTTGACGGAGCAAAAAAAACACGAGAAGGCGCGGCTCGACAAGGAGGTGGCGGAAAAGGCCAGTCGCGCGAAGGATGATTTTTTGGCGGCGCTCAGCCATGAACTGCGCACGCCGTTGACGCCGGTTTTGATGACGGCCGTGGCGCTGGAGCAGCAGCCGGATTTGCCGGCACCCGTGCGCGAGTCGCTGGGCCTGATCCGGCGCAATGTGGAATTGGAGGCGCGGTTGATCGATGATTTGCTGGATCTCACGCGCATCGCCAAGGGCAAAATGGAATTGCATTGGCGGAAACTGGATTTTCACGCGCTGATCCGCCGCACGCTGGAAATTTGCCGGGACGAGTTCAACGCGAAAAAGCAGACGGTGACTTTGCAATTGGAGGCCGCGCAGCATTTGTTGGAAGGCGACTCCGTGCGGATTCAGCAGGCGATGTGGAATTTGGTCCGCAATGCGACGAAGTTCACCGAGGTGAAAGGTGCCATCGTCATTCGCACGCATAATCCCGCGCCGGATGTCATTTCATTTGAGGTGAAAGATACCGGCATCGGTTTTGAACCTGACGCGGCGGAAAAGATGTTTCAAGCGTTCGAGCAAGGCGGCCGGCACATCACGCGACAATTCGGCGGGCTCGGTTTGGGGCTCGCGATCACGCGATCCATCGTGGAGGCGCATGGCGGCGTGGTTCGCGCACACAGTCAGGGCGTTGGTGAAGGCGCAACCTTCGCCTTGGAAATTCCCGTTCGCACCGGGCGCGTGCCCGCCGAGCGGGAAGCCATCCCGGCGGCGGAAAATGAACCGCCCGCCGCCGCCAAACAAATTTTATTGGTGGAAGACCACAAGGATACGCGGACGAGTTTGGAATATCTTTTGCGCAAAGCCCGGCATGAAGTGAAAAGCGCTGGGACCGCCGAAGAAGCGCTTAAACTCGCCGCGGAACATCATTTTGATCTGGTCATCAGCGACATTGGATTGCCCGATCAAAACGGCTTGGAGTTGATGCAGCAGTTGAAAGAGCAATACGATCTGGCCGGCATTGGTCTGAGCGGTTTTGGAACCGAAGAAGACATCGCCCAAGGTCAGGCGGCGGGATTCGTTCGCTATCTCACCAAGCCGGTGCGGTTTGAGCAGTTGAAACAGATCATCGCGCAGACGGAATAGGTTTGCCTGGCACTGGTAAGCAGGCAAAAAAATCGGAACGGTTCAATGAATCTGCGGCACCGGGACTGAATTCACATGGCTGATGACACCGAAGGCGTATAACAGCCAGATCACCACGCAAATCACCACCACCACATTCAGGATGTTTTTGATTTTGCCATCCATGGGAATGTAGTTGTTCACCAGCCAAAGCAAAACCCCGACAACTATCAAAGTTATAATGAGTGAGATTAGCGGCATAAAAATTGGGGGTTAAAATAATCGGGGCCGGCAGCAGCACCTGCCGACCCCATCGGAGGAAAATTCGGATCAATCTTTGACCGTGATGTTGTTCTCGATGTCTTTTACGCCTTCAACACCTTTGGCCAACTCCTCGGCGCGACTTTTTTGGGCGCGCGTGTCCACGAAGCCGCTCAATTGCACCGTGCCTTTGAATGTTTTCACGTCCACGCCATCATATTTATATTGTGCGTCATTCGACAGGGCGCCTTTGACCCGCATGGAAGTAGCGTGGTCATCAATGGCCTCGCCCGTGCTCTGGTGATAGCGATCGCCGGCGCACCCGGTGGTGAAGGTCAGCAAAGGCAATGTTCCGAGACATAAAACGATTCCGAGGACTTTGGTGGTTTTCAAGGTTGTGATGTATTTGTTTTTCATAATGTTAGTTGGTTGCTAGTTGGTGACTCCGTAAAAAATTCGCCTATTTGCCAAACATCTTGGCGAGGATAAAAATCAAAAACGCGCCGCCCAATCCGCCGCCCAGAAGCAAATAGATGAGTGAAAAACCGATGGCCGCGAACATTGGAGCAATGATAAATGCGATCATAAAATATTTCGGTTCAGTTTGTTGCCATTGGTCAATCAGTCGGACTCTGGCTTAAATTTAATTTTTCTTTTTTAATACCCGCGTATTCTACATTTGACAGATCATCCATTAGCTTTTCAGATGCCATGCGGATTTCCTTTGAAATCATTTGATTTAGTGCATTTTAAAACTGGAAGCGCGTGCAAAATGCCTGATCCAATTTTGAAACCATGCATTTTGAACCAGCCGATTTCAGAGCGCGTTTAGAGAATTCGAGGCAACCGGCGAAAGCCACCGGTTCAAATCGTCTTGTCTGAACTATCTGATAGTGTAAATTTCAACGGTCCATTGATTTCATTGAACATTTTAACCATTGCTGCGGATCCGATCGGTTTCCAAAACACCGGTTCAGGCTTTTAAAAAAATCGTCTGGTTGATTTTCAATTTTTTGAAAACCCAAGGCAATATGCCGGAAAATTTAATTGTTGAATTGCGTTCCATCGTCGAGCCGTTGAAGTTGGAAGAACTTTTTCGGCAAGCGGGTCCGCTCGAAGTCGAATTAGGCTGTGGTGATGCTTCTTTTCTCGTCAGTTACGCCCGAAAAAATCCGCAAAATAATTTCATCGGCGTGGAACGGTTGCTCGGCCGCATGCAAAAACTGGATCGCAAAGGCCGGCGGGCTGGCTTGATAAATCTGCGCGGCGTGCGCATTGAGTCGGCGTATTTTCTCCAGTTTCTTTTGCCGCCGCATTCCGCGTCGGCCGTGCATGTGTATTTTCCTGATCCGTGGCCGAAGAAAAAACATCACCGGCTGCGGCTCGTCAATGAACAGTTTCCCGCGCTTGCCCGCGCCGCACTCGTGCCCGGCGGCACGGTTTTTCTGCGGACGGACCACGCGGAATATTTTCAGCAGATGAACGAGGTCTTTTCGGCGAGCAAAGATTTTAGAAAAACGGAAACTCCAGCGGATCTGGCGGAAGTCACCACGGATTTTGAGCGGGATTTTAACGCGCAGGGCATCCGGACGTTGCACGCGGCCTATCGAACCTGCGAATGACGAATTTCAAATGACGAATAGCCTTTATTGGCAACCCGAGATTTGTCTTTCGTCATGTTTCAAACGTCGATCACCGGACCGTCGCCGCCGGGATTTTTTGGCGGCGCAGGCGGCGGACGGCGCTGCACGGAGACGCGCGAGTTGCCGGTGATCAGATTCAGGGCGACGGAAATAATGCTGATGATCAGCGCGCCCAAAAAGGAATAGCCAAAACTGTCCACGTGAAAGAAGGGCAGCAGCACGGTCAGGAAACACAACAGCAGCGCGTTGATGACGAGCGTGAACAGGCCGAGCGTGAAAATCAGCAGCGGCAGCGCGATAAGCATCAAAATCGGGCGCACAAAGGCGTTCAAAATCCCCAATAAAAACGAGGCGATCAGCAGGTTTTCCAATTTGTCGCCGTAGCTGATGTGGTTGCGCAAAATGATGACGGCCAGCAACACGGCGATGGTGTTGATGATCCAGCTCTGCAAAAATCGCAGGGATTGTCGCGTATGGGGATTCATGGTGCGATACGACCAGTGGAAGATGCGTCACCGTGGAGTTAAAAACAAGGCATGATTTTTGTGGCGTCCCGGCGGCATTCCCGCCAGATTTGCCGCCAGCCATGAAAAAAATTCTTTGTCTCTGCGTCTCGGCCTGGGCGGCCTCGGTCTGGGCGCAAGACGTCGTCGCGCCCGGCGCCAAACTGGAAAAACTCGCCGGTGATTTTGCGTTCACCGAAGGGCCGACGTGCGACCGCGCCGGCAACGTTTTTTTTGTGGACCAACCGAACGACCGCATCATGGAATGGAGCGCCGACGGAAAATTATCCACGTTTTTGCAGCCGTCCGGCCATGCGAACGGAATGTATTTTGACGCGAAGGGAAATTTAATTGCGTGCGCCGATGAACACAATCAACTGTGGTCCATCGCGCCGGACAAAAAAATTTCCGTGCTGGTCACGAATTTCAACGGCAAATATCTCAACGGCCCGAACGATGTCTGGATTGCGCCGAATGGCGCGATGTATTTGAGCGATCCGTTTTACCGCCGCAAATGGTGGGATCACACGATGATGGCGCTGACCAACGAGGAGGTTTTCTATTTGTCGGCCGATCGGAAAATTTTGCGGATGATGACGGATGATTTGAAAAAGCCCAACGGCATCACCGGTTCGCCCGATGGCAAAAATCTTTTTGTGTCCGACATCCGCGCCGGCCAGACCTGGCGCTACGACATCCAACCCGACGGCACGCTGACGAACAAAACTTTTTTTTGCGCGCTCGGTTCCGACGGCATGACGATTGATGCGGACGGAAATCTTTATCTCACCGGCCACGGCGTGACGGTGTTTGACAAAACCGGCCGGCAGATTGACCACATTGACGTGCCGGAAAAATGGACGGCCAACCTCTGTTTCAGCGGCCCGGAACGCAAGACGCTTTTCATCACGGCGACCGAAGCGTTTTATTCGATCCGTCTGCGTGTGGCCGGTGCGAATCCGGCGAAGTGACGCGCGGCGAAAATGATTTTCAAAAAATTTCGGTCAGGTTTGGCCAACGGCAGCCGATAGCTGGAGTATCGTATGCCGAAAGACAACGAATCATTTGAGCCGCTAAACGCGGATGTGGAAATCGCCATTGTGCTGGATGGAAATCCGGTGGCGCTGCCCGCGCGGCGGAATTCGCTCAACGCCATCTGCTGCTACCTCGAAACGCTCGCGCTGGAACAACAGCGCGTGCTGTGCGCGCTGACGGTGGACGGCCATCCCGCGAACTTGGCGCTGCCGCTGGCGCGGCGCGGCCGGTTTTCGCGCGTGGAGGCCGAGTCGGTGGCGATTGATGAAAGTTTTGTCCTCGTGCTTCAGACCGCGAAGCAACAAGCCCAACGCGCGACGGAAGCCATCGAATCCGCCGTGACGCTGGTGCTCATCAATCCCCGCAGTGTCGCGCGCGAAATCTGGTGGACGCTGGCGCGCCAATTGAAGGAACCGGTCGTGACCTTGAGCCTGCTGCCCGATCATCTTTGCCGCCAGGCCAACGGCAGCGCCCCGCTCAAACAACTTCGCAAATGGCAGCTCGAACAGATCGCCATCATCATTCGCGAGGTGGAGGAAACCAGTCGCACCGGTGACGCCATCCAGCTTTCTGACGCGCTGGAAAATCGCGTGCTGCCGTGGGTGCAAAATTTGCTCGGCCTCATCAATCTGTGGCATGAAACCGTCGCCGCCGGCGTGCGGTTGGGCATTCAGAAGGCTGCGCACTGAATTCTACCGGGTGGCTTCGCGCGCTGACTTGCGTTTTGATTTCCGATAACTCACCGGCTTGGCTTTCTCCGGCGGGCTGCCGTCAACGATCCGCTTGAGCTGCCTGAGTTGATCGCGCAGCAGCGCGGCTTTTTCAAACTGCAAATTCTCGGCCGCCTGCAACATTTCTCCTTCCAGTTCCTTGATCGTCTCGGTCACATCCACGTCCATATTTGCATCGTGCAAAACCGCGTCGGCTTCCGCGTGCGTGGTGCGATAGACCGCGAGACTTTCCTCGACCGCGCGGAGGACGCTGCGCGGCGTGATGTTGTGTTCGAGGTTGTAGGCAATCTGCCGCTGGCGGCGATATTCGGTGACGGCGAGAAATTTTTTGATGCTGTCGGTCATCACGTCGGCATACAAAATCACTTCGCCATTTAAATGCCGCGCGGCGCGGCCGGCGGTCTGGATCAAACTCGTTTCGCTGCGCAGAAAACCCTCCTTGTCCGCGTCCAAAATCGCGACGAGCGAAACTTCCGGCAAATCCAAGCCTTCGCGCAAAAGGTTGATGCCAACGAGCACGTCGAATTCGCCTTTGCGGAGCGAGCGCAAAATCTCCACGCGTTCGATCGCGTCAATTTCGCTGTGCAAATATTGAACCTTGATGCCGATCTCGCGCAGGTAATCCGTGAGTTCTTCCGCCGTGCGCTTGGTCAAAGTGGTGACGAGTGTGCGTTCTTTTTTGTCGCCGCGTTTGCGGACTTCTTCCATCAAATCGTCAATCTGGCCTTTCAGCGGCTTGATCGTCACTTTCGGATCAATCAAGCCGGTCGGCCGCACGACCAGTTCCACGACGCCTGGCGGCGTGCCGATTTGCGGATCAATCAAGGCCGGCAACTTTTTGGAATCCGGCGCACCGGAGTTCAATGCACTTTGCCGCGACCATTCGATCTCGCGCGGCGACGGCGTGGCGCTGACATAAATCGTCTGGTTCTGCATGGACTGGAATTCCAGAAAATTCATCGGCCGATTGTCCAGCGCGCTCGGCAGCCGGAAACCGTGGTCCACCAAAACGGTTTTGCGCGACTTGTCGCCTTCATACATGCCGCCGATCTGCGAAACCGTGACGTGCGATTCGTCCACGACGAGCAGATAATCTTTCGGGAAAAAATCGAACAGCGTGTTCGGCTGCGAACCCGGCTTGCGCGCGGCGATGTGGCGCGAATAATTTTCGATGCCGGAACAAAAACCCATTTCCTCCATCATTTCCAGATCGTATTCCGTGCGCATCTTGATGCGCTGCGCTTCGAGCAGTTTGCCGTGCTTCTCAAAAAAAACGATGCGCTGGCGCAGCTCTTCGCGGATGTTCAGAATCGCGCTTTTCAATTTGTCACCGGTCGTCACGAATTGTTTCGCCGGAAAAATGGTTTCGGCCTGAAGCGATTCAATTTTTTCGCCGGTCAACGGCACGAAACGCGTGATGCGTTCGATTTCTTCGCCGAAAAATTCGATGCGCAGCGCGTCTTCGCTGCCGGCGGGACAGACTTCCACCGTGTCGCCGCGCACGCGAAACTGGCCGCGCTCGAACGCGACGTCGTTGCGCGTGTATTGCAAATCCACGAGGCGCGAAAGCAATTGCTCGCGCGAGGTCGCGCCGCCGACGGTGATCGGCAAAACCATGACGGCGTAATCTTCCTTGCTGCCGATGCCGTAAATGCACGAGACGCTGGCGACGACGATCACATCACGCCGCGAGAACAGCGAACTCATCGTCGAGAGCCGCAGCCGCTCGATCTCCTCGTTGATGCTGGAATCTTTTTCGATGAACGTGTCGGTGCGCGGAATGTAGGCTTCGGGCTGGTAATAATCGAAGTAGCTGACGAAATATTCGACGGCGTTGTTGGGGAAAAAACTTTTGAACTCGGCGTAAAGTTGTGCGGCCAAGGTTTTGTTGTGCGAAATGACGAGCGTGGGCTTGCCGGTGTTTTTGATGACGTTCGCGACCGTAAAAGTTTTTCCCGAACCGGTGACGCCGCGCAGCGTCTGGTTTTTTGCGCCCGACAAAATCCCGGCGGTCAGCTTTTCAATCGCCTGCGGCTGGTCGCCGGCGGGCGCGTATTCGGAAACGAGTTCAAACATCGCGATGAAATTAGAGTTGGATGCCGCGCGCGTCAAACGCAGCTTCGGATTGCAACTGTAACCGCAGCCCCTAAACTGCGTCTCAAGCCACATGAAAACCATTTCATCCTTTTGGAAAATTGGCGCGGTCGCCACCTTTTTATTTTGCCGGCCGATGTTTGCGGCGGAAATTTTTCATCCCGGCGAAGTCTGGCCGGATGATCGCGGCCAGCACATCCAGGCGCACGGCGGCGGCATTCTCCAACTGGGGGAAACTTATTACTGGTTTGGCGAGGATCGCGGCCAGACGAATTCCCCCGGCCGGCGTTACGTCAGTTGTTATTCGTCAACCAATCTGGCGCAGTGGACGTTTCGCAATCAGGTGGTGAAGCTGGCCGACCCGGAAAATCTCGGGCGCGGCTGGATTCTGGAACGGCCGAAAGTTTTTTACAACGCGCCGACAAAAAAATTTGTCATGTATGCGCACATTGACGATGGCCGCTACCAAGTCGCGAGCGTCGCCGTGCTGACGAGCGACACCGTGGATGGCAATTATCAATACCAGAAAATGTTCCGGCCGCTCGGCCACGAAAGCCGCGACATCGGGCAATTTATTGATGACGACGGCGCGGCGTATTTGATTTTTGAAGACCGGCCGAACGGTTTTCATATCGCGAAACTTTCGGACGATTATCTCAACGTGGAGCGCGAAATCTGCCTCATTCCCGAACACATGGAAGGCGGCGCGGTGGTGCATTACGACGGACTTTATTATGTGCTCGGCTCGGCGTTGACCGGCTGGAATCCGAATCCAAATAAATATGCCACGGCGAAATCGCTGGCCGGGCCGTGGTCGGAATTTTCCGACATCGCGCCGCCGGATAAAAATACTTACGGCTCGCAGTCCTCAATGCTCGTCAAAGTCGTCGGCACGAAAAAAACCGCGGTGATTTTTCTCGGCGACATTTGGAAGCCGCGCACGCAATGGGATTCGCGCTATTTGTGGATGCCGCTGGAAATCGGCGAAGGAAAAATGACGTTGCCCGCACCGCGCGAATGGACTTTGGATATCAAAACCGGCGAAACGACGATCAAAAATTAATTTAAATGAAAGAAATATCAACGGCGGTCATTTTTTTTATGTCTTTGATTTTATCCCACGCTGAAATGCAGGCACCGATCCCGCTCTGGCCGGACGGCGCGCCCGGCGCGCGGGGCACGAATGCGACGGATATTCCCACGCTCACCCCGTATTTTCCCGACGCGACGAATGCCACGGGCGCGGCGATGGTGATTTGTCCCGGCGGCGGCTATGCGCATCTCGCGCCGCACGAAGGCAATGATTACGCGCTTTGGCTCAATCAGCACGGCGTGACGTGTTTCGTTCTGAAATATCGCCTCGGCTCCAGCGGTTATCATCATCCGGCGATGCTCAACGACGCCGCGCGCGCCGTGCGACTCGTGCGCGCCCACGCGAGCGATTGGAACATTGATCCGCACCGTGTCGGCATCATGGGTTCGTCAGCCGGCGGCCATCTCGCGGCGACGTTGCTGACGCATTTTGATGCCGGCGACACCAATGCGAGCGACGTGGTCGAACGGCAAAGTTCGCGGCCGGATCTGGGCATACTTTGTTACGCCGTGATTTCCATGGGCGAATTCACCCACCAAGGCTCGAAACAAAATTTGCTCGGCAAAAATCCGTCGCCGGAACTCGTGAAGTTGCTTTCCAATGAATTGCAAGTGACGACCAACACGCCGCCGTGTTTTTTGTGGACGACGTTTGAGGACAAAACCGTGCCGATGGAAAACACGATGCTCTTCGCCGAAGCGCTGCGCAAAAATCAGGTGCCGTTCGCGCTGCACATTTATCAAAAAGGCGGCCACGGCATGGGCCTCAAGGATAAACCGCCGTTCGCGAACCCGCATCCATGGGCGAATGACTGTCTGTTCTGGCTGAAGGAAGAAAACTTTGTCAAATAAAGCGCCAGCGCGTGAGAAAGGGCCGGCGAAATAATTCATCGCCCGGCAGATTTCAACGCGCGATCCAACCGCCGCCGACCACCAAATCCTCCTGATAAAACACCGCCGCCTGGCCGGGCGTGATGGCGCGCTGCGGCGAGTGCAATTTGACACGCACGGAATTATTTTCCAGCGGTGTCACCGTCGCGGACGTGCCCGGATGGTTGTAACGAATCTTCGCCGTGACTTCAATCGGCTCCAACAAGTTTTCGAACGGGTGCCAGTTGCAGCGGTCCGCAATGAATTCATCCCGGTCAAGCGCGGAATCATCGCCAACCACGACGCGGTTTTTTTCCACATCCAATTCGACGACGTAAACCGGCTTGGGCGTCGTGATGCCCAGCCCTTTGCGCTGGCCGATGGTGTAAAATTCAATGCCGTCGTGCTGGCCGAGCACGTGGCCGTGCAAATCCACGATCTCGCCGCGATGCTTTTGCACGAGGTTCGCCGACTGGAGAAAGCCGCCGTAATTGTTGTCCGGCACGAAGCAGATTTCCATGCTTTCCTCCTTGTCGGCGGTCTTGAGATTGCAATGCCGCGCCACCTCGCGCGTGTCGCTCTTGGTTTTTTCGCCGAGCGGAAAAAGGATGCGCGCGAGCTGATCCTGCCGGAGCGAGAAAAGAAAATAACTTTGATCCTTCCGCGCATCGCGACCGCGCTTGAGCAAATGGCGCGAACCGTCCGCGTTTTTTTCAATCCGCGCAAAATGCCCCGTCGCAATAAAATCCGCACCGAGTTGATTCGCGCGGTCAATGAGCCGGCCGAACTTCAGATTCTGATTGCACATCACGCATGGATTCGGCGTGCGACCGGCCTTGTATTCATCGGCAAAATATTGGATGACGTGCTTCTGAAATTCCGCCGCCTCGTCAATCAGGTAATACGGAATGTCGAGCTTGTCGCAGACCGAGCGCGCGTCGGTGACGGCCTGGGGGCCGCAGCATTTGTCCTCCGCGCGGTTCACGCAATCCTGCGGCCAGAGCTTGAGCGTGATGCCGATGACGTCAAACCCTTGCTCGATCAAAAGCGCCGCCGTCGCCGAGGAATCAACTCCTCCGCTCATGCCGCAGACCACGCGCTGACGCTTTTGCGAATTCACAGACGGACATTATACAACCAGCGGGCGGCGTGTAAATTGCGTTTGCCGGATAAATTTCACGAACCGCGTCATCAAATTGACGACCGGAACCGCCAAAACCACGAACGGCGTGATCTTTTTAACGAACAGCGTCCGCGAAATCACGAACCGCAGGAGTGAATTGACGAACGGCGCGCCCAAATCAACGGACGGCGGCTTCAAATTGACGAACGGAGCCGCCAAAACGACGAACGGCGGCGTCCATTTCACGAACGAAACCCTCGAGATCACGAACAGTGGCTAAATTTGACCAGCAACCCGTCCAAATTGACGGACGACGGGAAGATTTCATCGCCCAGCCCGGTTTTGGCAGGCATTTCCCTGAAGTCGCGGCCAGACGAGGGAAAATTTGCGTCAATTCTCAAGGCGGCGAACGTGAAAGCCCTTTCCTTGGGGAGGGTTTGGGTGAGGCAGGTCAAACAACTGATTTGCAATTTGTGTTTTACGTGCCAGATGCCCCTCACCCCGGCCCTCTCCCCATCGGATGGGGCGAGGGAGGAAGGCGCGCGGCGCGGGCGGCAAAAGCGGTGGCGGGGTTGGCGGGAGGGTTGGCCGGGTGGCAGCGGAAACGCCGCTTGACTCATCGGAGCGGCGAAATAAACTTTGAACACAATCGAATACTGGCTTATAGACGGGATACGGCTGGTTCCCGGGGCGGTATCAAAATTCACACTCCAAATATTTTTATGAAAAAATCCTGGCTTTATCTGTGGTTCACGCTGGCCACCTTCAGCGCGCTGTCGGCCGGCATGGCGGCAACGATCCTTTTTCCCATCGTCGTCAACGGACGCTGGGGATTTGTGAACGGAGCCGGCGAAACGGTGATCAATCCGCAATTTGACCGCGCGGAGGTTTTTGCGGAAGGGCTGGCGCCGGTGCGGCTGGGCCATTGGGGTTATGTGGATGCCGCGGGCAAGCTGGCGATCAATCCGCAGTTCGACAAGGCGGATGGTTTCAGCGAAGGCTTGGCGGCGGTCAAACTCGGTGGTGGCGGCGGCAATCCGTTCGTGCCTTTTGATCCCCGGCCCTTCAGTCCCTTCGGCGGCGGCGGTCGCTATGGCTTCATCAATTCGGAAGGCAAATACATCATCAACCCGCAATTCGACGATGCGGGAAATTTTTCGGACGGGCTCGCGGCGGTGAAAATGGGCAAATGGGGTTTTGTGGACAAGACCGGAAAAATCGTCATCAATCCGCAGTTCGACGAAGCCAATGCGTTTTCCGAAGGGCTGGCGGTGATCAAGTTGAGCGGCCGGTTTGGTTACACGGATAAAAACGGGCAGCTGGTCATCAACCCGCAGTTTGAGCGGGCGCAGGCGTTTTCCGAAGGGCTGGCCGGCATCCGCATGGGCGGCCGCTGGGGCTTCGTGGATAAGACGGGCAAAACCAGCATCAACGCGCAGTTCGATGAGGTGGGACCGTTTGTGAAGGGCCTGGCTCCCGCCCGCCAAAGCAAGCGCTGGGGCTATATCAATCCGGCGGGAAATTTTATCATCAATCCGCAGTTTGATGACGCGGCCGCTTTTTCCGAGGGGCTGGCGGCGGTGCGCCAATCGGGGCGCTGGGGCTATGTGGATGCGAGCGGAAAAATCATGATCAATCCGCAATTTGACGAAGCCGCCGGCTTCACCAACCACCTGGCGCGCGTCAAGACCGGCGGGCGTTTTGGTTACATCAACCCCGATGGCAAATATATCTACAATCCGACGAATTGATCGGCCGTAAATTTTTTCACGCTTCCGTTGGCGGCGGCGGGCCGGCTAAGTGGCCTGGATCGCCGGAGCTTTGGCCGGGCAATTTTTTGAAGCCCGGCCAAAATTTCGCCACCATTGCCACCAGCGCAACGAATCCGTCACGGGATGAATATGGCTGCGCCGCCGGCTGCCGATGACTTGGATGGGAACAAACGCGACCGGGCGCTTGGCCGCGAGGAACGCGAGCAACATTTCGGATTCGATCTCAAAATGGCGGGTGTTCAGCGTCAGCGCCGCCCAGGTGCGCAAGTGAATCAGCCGGAAGCCGGATTGGGTGTCCGGCAAGGGCTGGCCGGCGCGCGCGGAAATTTTCCGGCTCATCCACAAATTCACGCGCCGCCGCAACCAGGGGATTTTTTGCGCGGCGTGCATGCGGTTGCCGATCACCAAACGCGCGCCGGTTTGTTCGGCGCGCAGCAGCAGCGCGGGCACATCTTCCGGCGCGTGCTGGCCATCGCCATCCAACGTCACGGCCCATTCAAAACCTAGCTGCCAGGCGTGAGACAATCCGGTGTGAAGCGCCGCGCCTTTGCCAAAATTTCGCTCGTGTTGGATGACGACGGCGCCGGCACGTCGGGCGCAAGGGGCTGAGCCGTCCGTTGAACCGTCGTCCACGACGAGCACCAAGGGGAGCTGTGCGCGCAGCGCCGCCACGAGCGTGGCGATGCTGGCCGACTCGTTCAGACAAGGAATGACGACGGCACACTGGGTCGGTTCAATCACGCAAACAATCTGCCATTTTTTTGGCAGCAATCGAGGTGAAATCTTCCCGCGCCAACGACGGTAAATCATAAAATCTTGACCCTTTGTGACGATTGGGTAACGCTGCGGGCGACGTCAATCTCAGGAATTCAACCGCAAACCAATCAAAGCACGCGCACCATCCAAGCCTGGCGGAATCATTTTTTGAGTTAAATTGCGTTTCTCGAATTGCCGATGCTTTTTCCGCTTAAACCATTGCCTGCCGCGCCGCCGCGGGTCGTCATCACTGGCGCGGGCATCATCACGGCACTGGGTCGCGGCTGGAAATTAAACACCCAAGGTTTTCGTGAGGGTCGCCGGGCATTTCGGCCCGTGACCCATTTCGATGTCAGCCGCCAGCGTGTCAAAATCGCCGCGGAAGTGGACCTGCCGGAAATTCTGCCGGCGACAAAATTAACTCCGCGCCAACTGGCCCGATTGGATGGGGCGGGGAAAATGCTTTTGCTCGCGGCACATGAAGCCTGGCTGCAAAGCGGTTGGACAGCGGCAGAAAATATCCCGCTTGTTCTCGGCACCACTGCGGGCGGCATGACCCTGGGCGAAGCTTATTATCGGCAAGCGATCCATCAACCCGGCCAACATCGCCAGCAAGCCACGCGCGCCATTCAATATCAGGCGCAAGTCCAAGCCCGCGCAGTTTTCGACGCGCTCGGTTTCAGCGGGCCGACCACCATTCTTTCCAACGCCTGCGCTTCCGGCGGCAACGCCATCGGCCATGCGTTCGAGCTGATTCGCAGCGGCCAGGCGGAACGCGTGGTGGCCGGCGGCTACGACGCCCTCGGCGAATTGGTTTTCTCCGGCTTCGATTCTTTGCAAGCGCTGTCGCCGACGACCTGTCGTCCGTTTGACGCGCACCGCGACGGCCTTGCGCTGGGCGAAGGCGCGGCGATTTTAAATCTGGAAACGCTCGCACATGCCCAGCGGCGCGGCGCGGAAATTCTGGGCGAAGTGACTGGCTACGCGACGGCCATTGACCAGCATCATCTTACCCAGCCGCATCCGCAGGGCAACACCACGTTGCAGGTGATGCAGCAAGCCTGCGCGAACGCGTGGGTCACGGCGGAAGAAATTGATTACCTCAACGCCCACGGCACGGGCACCGTTTTGAATGATGCTTCCGAAGCGCTCGCCATCAGCGAATGGGCGGGAACCCGCGCCGCGACTCTGCCGGTCAGCTCGACCAAAGCGAGCATCGGCCATCTGCTCGGCGGCGCCGGTGCGGTCGAAGCCGTTGTTTGCTTGATGACCTTGCGCGAACAATGGCTGCCGCCGGAAATGGAATTTGAAACGCCGGATCCCGCCTGCAGATTTCCCATCGTGCATCAAATGCAAGACGCGCGCGTCAACCTCGTGCTGTCCAACTCCTTTGGTTTTGGTGGCGTCAACGCCAGCCTGATTTTTCGGAGGTGGGCATGAGCAGAATTTTTGTTGCCGGACTCGGCGCCGTTTCGCCCGCCGGTTGGAATGTCGCCGCTTTGCGCGGGGCCCTGGAAAAAGGCGAACCGTTGCCGACGCAAACCGTCGTCCGGCCGGGCTGGACAAAAACATTGCCCGTGCGCCTGGTTCCACCACCTGCCACGAAGCTGGAATTCCTCGCGCATCCGCGTTTGCGCCGTTCCAGTCCAATCACGCATTACGCCGCCGCCGCGACGCTGGAAGCGTTGGCGGGATTGCGCGGAAAGCCGGCCGCGAAACATTTCCGGCTCGGCGTCATCGCCTGCCTGCAATCCGGTTGCGTGCAATATTCCTGCCGCTTTTACGACGAGACGTTGAAAAATCCGGCCACGGCGAGCCCGCTGGTTTTTCCCGAAACCGTCCACGCCGCGCCGACAAGCCATGTCGTCGCGCTGCTCGAAAATGTGGCGCTCGCGTATTCGCTGGTCGGCGATCCCGCCATTTTTTTGCAAGGCGTCGCGCTCGGCGCGCAATGGCTCGCAGAAAATCGCGTGGACGCATGCCTCGTGTTCGGCGCGGAAGAAACCAACTGGATCGTCGCCGACGCGTTCCGGCATCTGGACCGCCGCGCCATTGTCACCGGCGGCGCCGGCGCTGTGTGTTTGTGCCGCGACCAAAACTTATCCATTGGAATCGAATTGGCGGCGATTACGGACGCGCAGCCTTTTTCCGCGCGGCAAAATCCGCTCCAGGCGGCTCAGGCCATGCGCGCGCAACTGGGAAAAAATTCTGCCGGCGAATTGCTCTGCGATGGCACGGGCGTCAGTCCGCGCGCCGACGCCACGGAAAATGCGGCCTGGCGTGATTGGTCGGGCGACCGCATTCGCTCCAAAGCGATTTGGGGGGAAGGCCTGATGGCGGGCGCGGCGTGGCAATGCGTCGCCGCGGGCGATGCGCTGGCGCAAAAAAAATTCAGCGCCGCCAACGTCAGTCTGGTTGGTTCCACGCAACAGGCCATCGGCGCAAAATTTGTGCGCGCGGATTTTGATTTGTCCGCCGGCGCCCCGATGGGCAACATCCCGTCATGAGCTTGCGGGTTATTTTAATCACCGGTGCGAACGGCGGCTTGGGCCAGGCCATTGCCCGCGCATTTTTGCAAGCGTCGCCCGGCAACATGGTCTGGCTTGGCGTCCGCGCCAACCGCGAACACGCCGACGCGCTGGCGCAGGAAAATCCCGACCGCGGTCACGGCGTCAACCTTGACGTCACCGCGCCCGAATCATGGCAAGGTGCCGTGAACGAAATTTTGGCGCGGCACCAGCGTCTCGATGTGCTGGTCAATAATGCGGGCAGCCACGAAGATGCGTTGCTGGCCACGATGCCGCCGGATTCGTGGCGACGCGTTCTGGCGACAAATCTCGACGGTGTTTTCCACGGTTGCCAAGCGGTTCTGCCAACGATGATCAGCCAGCGCGGCGGACGCATCGTGAATGTTTCCTCGTTGAGCGCCTTGCTGGCTCCGGCGGGGCAGGCGAATTATGCCGCAGCCAAAGCCGGCGCCGTGGCGCTGACACAGTCGCTCGCCAAAGAAGTCGCTCGCCTCGGCATCACCGTCAACGCGGTTTGTCCCGGTTATGTCGAAACCGAAGCACTGTCGCAGCTCGCGGGCGACGCGCGCCAGGCGGCGCAGATGAAAATTCCCATGCGCCGATTTGGGCGGCCGGAAGAAGTCGCGGCCGCGGTCAAATTTTTGGCCAGTGACGAGGCTGGTTACATCACCGGTTCCACCCTCAAAGTTGACGGCGGCATTTTGTGAACGGGAATTAAATCCGATGATCACCGCCCCCATGCCCGTTGAAGAAAAGATTTCGGCCGCGCCGGCGGTGGCTCGTCCCGCCGAAAAAAAAGTCATCATCATCGGCAGTGGCATCGCGGGGCTGGCGTGCGGCTGCTATCTGCAGATGAACGGCATCGCGACGGAAATTCTGGAAGCGAGTTTGTTGCCGGGCGGCTTGTGCACGGCGTGGCATCGCGGCCCGTATGTTTTTGATGGTTGCATGCGCTGGCTCATCGGTGCCCAACAACCCTCTGCCTTCCATCAAATCTGGACGGAGCTCGGGGCGATCACCGGGAGAAAAATTTTCATCCACGATGACATGCTCCAAATCGAAGGCCTCGAGGGCGAGACCTTGGTGGTGCCGACGGATTTGGACAAGCTGGCGCGCGAGTTCAAACGCATCGCTCCGGAAGACAGCCGGCTCATCGACAAGCTCGTCCGGGATGCGCGCCGCTGCGCGCCGTTGGAACCTCCGTTGACGCCGCTGGAACTGATGCATCCGTTTGCCAAGGCCAGGCTGGGTTTGGATATTTTGCCGATGGTGCCGGCCATCATGCGGTATAAAAATCTGCCGATCACCCGCTATGTCACGCGCTACCAAAATAAATTTATGCGCCAAGCCTTGCAGCTCATCGTCGGCAACAAGGACATGTCGGCGCTGGTGCTGGTGATGCTGCTGGCGTTTCGCACGCGGAACAACACGGGCTTCGTCGCGGGCGGCTCGTGGGATTTTGCGATGGCCATCGCGGAACGCTACGCGAAGCTGGGCGGCACGGTGCGTTACAAAAGCAAGGTGATTTCGGTGCAGGTGGAAAAAAATCGCGCCGTGGGCGTGCACTGCGCGGATGGAACCCTTGTGCCGGCGCAGACCGTGGTGTCGTGCGCGGACGGGCACACGACCATTTTTAAAATGCTGGACGGAAAATTCGTCGATAAAAAACTGTTGTATCTCTACGAGCATTGCCAGCCGTTTCCCGCCATCGTCCAAATTTCGCTGGGCATCCAGAAAACATTTCCGCACGCGCCGCACACGTTGAATTTGCCGCTGCGCCAATGCTTGCGCGTGGATGACCAACAGCAATACGACCGGCTGGAAGTGGAGACGTTCGGTGCCGCATCAAAACTTTGCCCGGAAGGCACGACCGTCATGACGGTTCGTTTACAAACGCGCCACGACTTCTGGATGGAGCTGAAAAAAAATGATCCCCCGCGTTACCGCGCGGAAAAGAAAAGAATTGTCCAGGAAATCATCGTCGCGCTGGACCAGCGTTTTCCCGGCCTGGGGCCGGCGGTGGAGCGCTCGGACATCGCGACGCCCGCGACGTTTGTGCGCTACACCGGCAACTGGCAGGGCAGCTACGAGGGCTGGCTGCCGACGCCGCGCATACTCGGCCGGCGCATTCCCTACACGCTGCCGAAATTGAAAAATTTTTACATGGCCGGCCATTGGGTCGTCGCCGGCGGCGGCCTGCCCGCCGCCGCGCTGGCCGGACGTTACGCGGCGCAAATGGTCTGCGCCGAACAGGGGAAAAAATTTACCGCCACGACGTCGTGATTTTTCAAAACGCGGCCGGCCGGCCGGCGCGGCCGGTGTGAAACAGAAATTCAAAAAGCCGGCTGGTTTTCGCCGGCGCATGCATCCAGCCGGAAATTTTATACTCGGTCTGCGGTTCCAACTTCAAGTCGGGCGGGAACGCATAAATTCTTTCGCCGGCAGCCTGACCGGAAAAAGCAACCGGCGGATCAAGGATGATGGGCCGGGGCGTTGTTCTCCGAATTTGGTGGTCGCCGCGAGGGCTTGTTTCGCAAGTGTGAATGCGAGTTTTTTCAATGTCCACCGTGAGGGCGGATGCGCCGGGAAATCGCGCCAACTGCGGCGACCAGATGCGCAGGAAAACATCCGCCGCCGGCAATTGATTGAACATTCGGTCGAACGGCTCGTGCGGAATACGCGTCAGCGATTGTTCATTTTTAGTGACGAATTCGGCGCCGTTTTCTTCCGCGCGAAAATTTTTCAGGCCGGCAAAACTCTCAAACTGGTCGGCCACGCGCGCCGTCGAAGTGTCCCGGGTTGGCGCAAAGTTGCAGAGAAGGATTCCGTCCGAATTGATATCGTCCAAGCCGCCGTGCGTGCTGCGACAGCTCACGAGCCGGCTGCCCATTTGCACGGGCCAACTGTCGTTGACGTAACGATTGTCCAAACTGATCAGGATGGTCGCGGGATTGAGCGTGTTGCGCGTGAGGCCGCGCACGATCCGTTCCAAGGCCAGCGGATAATGATTGGTCATGGTCGCCTTCATCCAATCATCGGCGGACGCAAAGCCAGCGGCATCAAGCTGACCATTTTGGGCCAGCGCACGGACAACGGAATTATAATTGATCGGATCGCCGCGCTCAGCCGTGTAGCGAAATGAATTTTTTTTTGGATTCCAATCAATGATTGCGCGTGCGCTTTTGGAATTCATCACCAAAAAAGAAGCGGTCCGCTCGGGCAAAATCGCCGCCAGCACATCGACGCCGGGCAACTGGCAAAGGCGCTGCGCGAGCGTCGCCGTTTCGGCAGGAGCGTTATGGATTTCGACCCATGATTCGACTCCCACGGTCGGCAAAATCACGTCCTGCGAACTCGTGAGACTTTGCCCAACATGATAACCGGCTTTTTCCAAAAAAGCATTCACGGCAACACGCCGGCCGCGACCCGCGTGGTTGTGGCCGTGATCCGAAAGAATCACGATTTGCAGATCGCGGCCCGTTTGCGCCCGATAGCGCGCGCGCAAATCTTGGAGCTGCTCGTCCAGCAGACACAGCATCTTGGTGATGTCGCAATCCATGTGCTGCGCGTCGTCCGACGCGCGGACATAAACGTAAAAATTTGAATCCAAGTTCGTCGCCTGCCAAAAATTTTTGACCATTCCGCGGAGTTCCAGTTTGTAAATTTGCAGCGGATACATGTATCCCATCGCCCGTAGAAATCCGTTTTCCACCTGCCAGTGCATTTGCCGTTCATGTTCCATGGAGGTGGTTACGCCATTGATGGAAACCTCCGCGTTCGCCGCGACGCTGAAATAAGTGCGTTGATAACCCGGCAAGGGACGGTCGCCAAAAATATCCGTCCACGCGACATCGCTCGCCGAGGGAAAAGTTGAAATCATGCGACTGACCGGAAAATAGCCTTCGGCAGAGGTGAACGCGCGGCGTTGAAATGGTTTGCCCCAGAAATTTGTGACCGTGATGCCCGTCTGGAGCGCCTTCAAATCTCGATACGATACCCCGTCCAGCGCCAGCACCAGGCGCGTCGGCAAGGCGCGGCCCAAGGCCGGAAAAAACAGGAGTGCCAGCCAGACCAAAAAAAATCCCGGGCGCGAAATTTTTCGCGGGCAACCGGATTGGCCACGCTTCGAGACAAATATCATTGAACGAAATCTGTAGCGGATTTGCCGGCGCGTGTCGTGCAAAAAACCACGCGCACGCGCTTGAAACCGACTTCTCGACTTGCGCCGGGGCCGTTGATAAAGCAGGATTATCTGTTCAGAGTGGCACAGGAATTTTGCAATGGACAACACAACCGCAATCAAACAGGACATCCGCAAGCTGATGGTCGAAAACCTCATGCTCCAGATCGGGCCGGAGGAAATTGGCGATGACCAACCCCTGTTCGGCCCGGGCAGCGTCGGGTTGGATTCCGTGGACGCCCTGCAACTCGTGGTCGCGCTCGATAAAAACTACGGTCTCAAGGTCGCCGATCCCGAAGCGGCGCGAAAAGTTTTGCAAAGCGTGAACAGCATCGCCGCCGCCGTCATCCAACATCAAGCGAGCGGCAAATTGTAAATCGGTTCGCGGCTTTCGGCGGAAAGCCGGATTATTCCTTGCCTCGCCGACGGTAAATTTGTATCTGCCAGCCGTCGCATTTGCCATTTATGAATCCCAGCGCCATCGAAGGCCATCTGACCCTCGTTTTGATCCAATGGATGATCATCATCGCCGCTGCGTTTATTTTTGGCCGGCTCGGGAAAAAATTTCTGCATCAGCCGCTCGCCGTCGGCGAAATCGCCGCCGGCATCATTCTCGGCCCGTCGGTTTTTGGCGCGCTTTGCAATGGGCTGGCCAACCAATTTAAAGCGCCCGATCTCGCCGGCCTTCCCGCAAAAATATTTCCGCATGAAACCCAGACCTCCATGCAACTGCTCGGCAAGCTCGGCCTGATTTTTTTGCTTTTCCAAGTCGGGATGGAATTTGACTACAGCCATCTCCGCTCCAAATCAAAAACCGTCACCTCCGTTTCCATCTTCGGCATGGTCATGCCGTTTCTCTGTGGCCTGGCCATCGGGCCGTGGCTGCACAAAACGTTCGCGCCCGAAACGCCGCCGTTTGGCTTCCAACTTTTTCTTTGCGTCGCACTTTCCATTTCCGCGCTGCCGATCATGGGCCGGATTCTATTGGAAATGAATTTGGAACGCACCGCGCTCGGCGCGCTGACTGTAAGCACGGCGGCGATTGACGACGTCATCGGCTGGGTGTTGCTCGGCGTCGCCACGGTCCTGGCAACGAATCAATTCAATACCTGGCATCTGCTGGTGCAGATCATCCTCATCGCGGGATTTTTTGTGGTGCTGCAAAAAGTCATTGGCCCGGCGCTGCGGAAACTGTGGAAGAAAAATTTTCACGATGTGCACGAAAAAGGGATGCCGAATTCTTTTCTCGCGCTGCTGCTCGTGGCGCTGTTTGCAAGCTGTCTTATCACGCATTATCTCTGCATCTTCGTCATCTTCGGCGCTTTTTTATTCGGCACCTGTCTGCATCAGGAACCGGCCATTGTGAAAGCCTGGCGCGACCGTTTTTCCGGCGTGGTGCTCGTCGCGTTCGTCCCGGTTTTTTTCACGAACACCGGTTTGAACACCAAAATCGGCGGCCTGCAAACTTACGAAGCGTGGTTCGCCTGCGCGCTGATTCTCGCCGCCGCCGTCGCCGGCAAACTCGGCGGCTGTTACCTCGGCGCACGGCTCACCGGCTCAACGCCGCGCGAAGCCGGCAGCATCGCGGCGCTCATGAACACACGCGCCTTGATGGGCCTCATCGCGATCAACGTCGGCTTGGAGTTAAAACTGTTGACGCCTGAACTGTTTACGATGCTCGTCATCATGGCGCTCGCGACGACGGCTATGTGCGGCCCGCTGCTGCGCTGGTGGCTGCCGAAAGAATTGAAGAAGCTCGTGCCGCGCTGAAATGTTGCGGGCGCGAAATTTTTAATTCCGTTCGCGCGGCGGCACGACGCGCGGGCGAAGCGGCGGCGGCATCGGCCGCTTCGGCGAACGCACCGAGGCAGCGGGCAATGGCGGCGGCGGCGGCATCGCAACCATTTTTTCCGCCATCGGTTTGGGCTCCGCCAATCCGATTTTCGAAGCCGCCTCGCCGATTTTCAGCTCCGGAAATTTCATTTCGCCAAAATGGAAGTTTGCCATCGGTCCCGCGCCGAGTTCTTTCGTCGCCGCATCGGTCAGTTTGGCAAAAATATTTTGTTCCGGCGCGACGGGCAACGGCCACGCGTCGTAACCATTCACCACCCATTCGAGCTTGCCGGTCGCGATGTCCACGACCAGGCCATGCACGGGAATTTTCGGACCGATCAGCGGACTCGACCGCGCGAAGGTGCAGGCCTTGATGACATTTTGCCGCTCCGTCGCGAACATGCCGAAGAACTCGTTCACATTTTCCGGCAACCGGCTGCGGTCCACGCCGATTGCCTTCAATTTGTCGAGCAGCGCCATCGTCGTGGTCTGGCACACGTGACAATCCGTGTGGCCGATGATGGCGATTTCTTTGCCGCCCTTGACCGCGCACGCCAGCGCGAGCGACCGCATCGTGCTGCTCAAAGTTCCAGTGATGATGTTGCCCGCGTTGCGCAGCCAGATGAAATCCTCCGCCGGAATGCCGAGCACATTGGGAAAGAGGGCGTTCAAGCGCGGGTCAATACACGTCAGCGCAATGACGGGCAGTTCGTTGGCGAACTCCGCCGGGTGCAACCCCGCCGAATTATCGCCGGCCACCGCCCGGTGATTCGCGTCAATGATGGCTTCGAAGAGGCGCATGAATTCAGGGCGGAGCCAGTGGCACCTTCCGTTTCGGATGGCCGACGAAAAAATAAATGATCGCCCCGAGCAGATGCAGCAGCGCGATCACCAGCACCCACGCGATTTTTTCGCCTTCCGTCACGCCCTTGTTTTGGATCGCCGAAATCAGCATCCAGATCCAGAACGCAAAAAATGCCAGCAACAGCGGCAGCACCAAGAGGGTCACGAACAGTATCACCAGGATGCCGCCCACCGCTGGTTCAAGAATTGCCAACATAAATTTGCCTTTATTTTTTGTTTGCTGGAGACGCCGCGAAGAGTCTCTGATTTATTTTTAATTTGAGCCTCGTCACCTCGGCTCCGGCTTGTTTTTATTTGGCTTCGCCGCCCGCATCTTTTTCCATCGCTTTTTTCAGCGCGGGCACTTGCTCCAATAATTTCTCAAATTTCACGCCGGTCAAACTTTCAATGATCGGCGGCAACTGGCTGATGATTTGCGTGACGTCACCGGTGAGCTTGCTCGCGCCGCCACCGGGGCCGTTGCCGGAATTGATGATGACCATCTTGTCCATCTTGGACAGCGGCTCGCTGATCTTGCCCGCGATCTCCGGCATCACGCGCATGATCATCTCGAGGACGGCCGCCTGGTTGTATTGCTGGAACGATTCCGCCTTCACACGCATCGCCTCGGCGGTCGCCTTGCCTTGCGCCTCGATGACCGTGGCCTCGGCCAGACCGCGCGCCTTGTTCGCTTCGGCTTCGGCGATGCCGGTCGCCTTGGCCACATCCGCTTCGGCAAAACCTTTCGCCTTCGTCGCGGAAGCAGCACCGGCGGCTTCCGTTTCCAGTTGAAATTTTGTGGCGTTCGCGAGCGTCTCGACTTTGTAACGCTCGGCATCGGCCGGCTTCTGCACATCCGCTTCGAGCTGGCGTTGCTTGCGGAGAATTTCCTGTTGTTGCAGCTCGATCTGCTTCTGCTTCTCGACGATTTGCACCTGCACTTCTTCCGCCTTCACGAGCTGGCCGGTCTTGAATTTCTGCAAATCATACGCGAGATCGGCCTCGGCTTTTTTCTGGTTCACCACGGCCTGATAACCCGCGACGTTCGTCTGATAATCGCGTTGCGCCTCGGCGATTTTTGAATCCGCGGCGAACTTCGCCTCCTGTCCGGCTTGCGTGGCCTGCGACGATTTGATCATCGCGTCGCGGTCCGCCTCGGCCTGCGCGATCTGCGCGTCGCGTTTGACCTGCGCGATGCGCGGCTTGCCGAGCGCGTCAAGATAACCTTGCGTGTCACGGATGTCGCGGATGGTAAAGCTGACAATCTGCAAACCCATGTTCGCCATGTCGCCGGCGGCAACTTCCTGGACCTTGGAAGCGAACGCGTCGCGGTTTTGATAAATTTCCTCGACCGTCATCGTGCCGAGAATCGCGCGCAAATGGCCTTCGAGCGTCTGCGTGGCGATGTTGCGGATTTCGTCCGTGGCCTTGCCGAGAAATTGTTCCGCCGAGGTGCGGATGGAAACGTCGTCGCCCTTGACCTTAATCTGCGCCACGCCGTCCACTTTCACCGGCACGCCTTTGCTCGTGTAAACTTCCGGCGTCTGCACATCAATGGTCAGCAGTTCGAGCGAAAGAATGTCCACCTTTTCAAAGATCGGCAGAACAAAAGTGCCGCCGCCCTTGACGATGCGGAAGCCCACGGAGCTGCCATCTTCCAAAGTATGTTTGCGCCCGGACACGATCAGCACCTGGTTCGGCCCGACTTTCGTGTAGCGGCTGAACACCATGTAGAGCAGCAGAAAAACGACGACGACGATGACGATCGCCGCGATGATGCTGATGCCGCTTTGAACGAAATTCAGTTCCGCGAGCATGGATGCGAGGTTGAGTGGCATAATGATTTTGATTTCTGATTTTTTCCCGAATTAAAAATTAAACGGTCGTCACGTAAAATTGCGTGCCGACCACGCGCGTGATTTTCACCGTCTGGCCGCTGGCGATCGGCGCATTTTTTTCCGCGCGGGCCGCCGCCGTGTAACGCGAGCCGCCGACCACGTAGGCAATTTCGCCAACGCCATTTTCCGCGATGGGCGTGATGACGTTCGCCTCGACACCGATCAAGCGGCCGACTTTGGATTCGCTGGAACTTTGCGTGTGACCAAAAACGAGGCTTAAAAATTTGTAAAGCGCGCCGGCCACGAGCAGCGCGCAAAAAATCGAAAGCGGCGCGCTGACCACCGTTTTGCTGGTCGCGGGAAACTCGGAAAAAATCAGACCGAAGCCGCCAAACGCCGTCACGAACGAAGCCATGATGGTGGGACTGAAAATGGAGATGCCCGGCATGTCACTGCTGTCCGCGCCCGCCTCGGCATGGCCACCACTGCCCGCCACGTGCGCCTCGTGACCGCCAAAAAAATGGCCGGCGAGCACGCTCACCAAAGTGAACACCAGACCGACGACCAGGCAGATTGCATAAATCATCATAAGTCCTCGCCAAGTTGGTTGACTATTTGGATTAGAACACCAAGCCCGCCGCGAATGCAAGCCGGAAGGCGTTCCAAATGTTCCCCGCACCGTTTCCTGCACCCATCAAACTCGATTTCCAAAAAAAGTGCAGTGATAATCTGGCGCAAAATTCGGAATCGCTTTTTTGATCACACCAAATCGGGTGGCGCCGGCGCAAAATTTTTAACGCTTGCCAAGCGCCCCCGGCTTTTTCATCGTCACGGCATGGAATCCCACGAACTGCTGCGCGAAATTTTTTCCAAAAAAAATCCCAAGGAAGTTTCCGCCGACCTCGAACTTTCGACCTCGATGATCTACAAATGGGCGCAGCCGCCGGGTGGCGAGGGCAGCGGTATTGACAATCCGCTCGACCGCATCGAGGCGCTGATCCAAAGCACCGGCGACCAGCGGCTCGTGCAATGGATCTGCCAGCGCGCGGGCGGCTTTTTTATTTTGAATCCCAAGAACGTGCCGCATCCAAATTTTTTGATTCCCGCCACGAACCAGATCGTTCAGGAATTTGCCGACCTGCTCGCCGTCATTGCCACCGCCGCCGCCGACAATAAAATCACGACCGCCGAGGCCGAGCAGATCCGCGCGCGCTGGGAGGAATTGAAAACGGCGACGGAGGGATTTGTGGCGAGCTGTGAGGAAGGCAACTTCGATGAGATCCGCAATCACGCCGCCAAACGAAACACGTTGACGTAAGCTGAAAATCGCGCTGAGAAATCCGGCGTAATTATTTTCTATCCGTTGACCAAATTAAATTTATTCCGGCAGCAGGTTTTTCTTTCCCAATTTGAAAACCACCGTGTCCACCGAAAAAATCCGCCGACCGCGGTCAGCAGCGCGAGATAGCCCGCGAGATAAATGAACGCCAGTTCACCGTTCCCCTGCCCGGTCAGCGCGGTTTTGTGCACCATCAAAAATGCGACGAACAGATCGATCACCAGCACCAGCGCCGCGAGCCGGGTCATCAGGCCGAACACCAAAAATAATGAACCGAGCACTTCCGCCATCACCACGAGCACCAAGCTCGCTTCCTGGCCGAGGCCGAGCGGATCGGGAAACGTTTGCACCACTTCGCTGAAATGCGCGAGCTTGCCGATGCCGTGGTTGAAAAGCATCGTCAATCCAAACCACAACCGCAAAACCAGCAGCGCCAAACTCGTCAAATCCGAATCTGCCGACGGGATGAAAAGTTTTTTGAACATGCCGCAGTTTAGCGCCCATTCACGATTGCCGGCTCCCTAAAAATTGAAAACTTCCGGCACGCCATTGCGCGCGCACCGGAAGTTTTTTGCGGCCAATGGGTTCAGATCACGCGGATCAAATCGTTCAGCGGATAACGCACTTTGGCCAGCTGCGCATATTTGTCGGACGCGGCGCGATAGCCCAGCGCGCAGGCGACGACGGTTTTGTAGCCGGTGCCATTTAAATTCAAAATCTTGTCGTATTCGACGGGATTCAAACCTTCCATCGGACACGCATCCACGCCCAGCACCGCGGCGGACGTCATCAAATTACCCAACGCGATGTAGGTCTGCCGCGTCGCCCATTCATGCGCGATCTTGCCGCGCGGGCCGTTGACCACATCACCAAGCATCATGCCGCGATAAGCTTCCAGCGCGTTGGCAGGCAATTGGCGCAGTTCCACCGTGCGCTGGATCAATTTATCCACGTCCGCCGCGGTCATTTCCGTGCGCGCCGTGAACACGATGAAATGCGAGCAGTCCACGACCTGTTTTTGTCCCCACGAATTCGGCAGCAGCGCCGCGCGTTTCGCCGCGTCCTGCACCACGAGAAAGTGATACGGCTGCAAACCATAGCTCGTCGGCGTGAGCACGAGCGACTGCTCCAGCGCGCTCCAAAGGTCGGCGGGAATTTTTTTAGTGGCGTCGAAAACCTTCGTGGCGTAGCGCCAGTTCAAGGCTTCGAGAAGTTGTTTTGGATCGGTTGGATTCATAAATTTATGTCGGAGGAAAATTACATAGTCCGGTGGAAATGCAAATTTTTCTTCGCGCCGCCAAATTTTCCGCCAGAATCCAATCGTGAATCAACTTGTTATCCGCCGCGCGACGGTGGACGACCTCGCCGCCCTCCGAGCCGTCTGGCTTTCCATGCGGCTGCCGGCGGACGCGCTGGAAAGCCGGCTCACGGAATTTCAAGTCGTCGAACGCGACGGCGAAGTTTTTGGCGCGATCGGTTTTCAAATCAGCCGCACCGCCGCCCTGCTCCACAGCGAAGGCTATTCCGATTTTTCCGTGGCCGATCCCGCCCGCGAACTGTTTTGGGAACGCATCCAAAAACTCGCCGCCAATCACGGCGTCTTCCGCTTGTGGACGCAGGAAAATTCTCCGTTCTGGCGGCACTGGGGATTTCAACCGGCCGATGCGGAAAACCTCGAACGCCTGCCCGCCGAATGGAAAAATGCCGAGGAACGCTGGCTCACGCTGGAATTAAAAAACGAAGCCGTCATCAACGCCGCGCTGCAAAATCAATTCGCCGGCCACTTGGCCACCGAAAAAAAATCGGCCGAGGAAATTTCCGCGCGCGCCAAAAAAGTGACCACGTTCGTCACCATCCTTTTGTTCGGCTTCTTTTTTATCTGCCTCGCCGTCGTGCTGTATTTGATCAAGCAGCGCAATCCGTTTTCCCATTGAGGTAGGGCGGCGCTGCGCGCCGCCGTTCTCACTTCAACACTGGCAGTGTGAACTCATCCGCGTGATACGAACTGCGCACCATCGGCCCGCTCGCGACGTGGACAAAGCCCATGGCTTCGGCGGCAATTTTGCATTCTACAAATTTTTGCGGCGTCACAAATTCAATCACCGGCAAATGTTTCAGCGACGGCTGCAAATACTGACCGAGCGTGAGAATGTCGCAGTTTGACGAACGCAAATCGCGCAGCGCCTGCAACAATTCTTCTTCTGTTTCGCCCAAGCCCAGCATGATGCCGGATTTCGTGTAAATCGTTTCACCGCGTTTTTCCTTCACTTTTTTCAGCACGCGCAAGCTGCGGTCGTAAGTCGCGCGATGCCGCACGCTCGGCGTCAATCGTCGAACCGTTTCAAGATTGTGATTGTAAATGTGCGGATTCGCCGCGAGGACATTTTCAATCGCCACATCATTGTCCAAAAAATCGGGAACCAAAACCTCGATGACAATGCCCGGATTCAGTTCGCGCACTTTCTCAATCGTCTGGCGGAAATGTTCCGCGCCACCGTCCTTCAAATCGTCGCGCGCCACGGCGGTGATGACGACGTGCTTCAATTTCATCCGCCGCGTCGCCTCGGCCACGCGCGCCGGTTCGTCGGCTTCGAGTGCGAGCGGTTTGGCCGTGCTGACCGCGCAAAAACCGCACGCGCGCGTGCAGCGGTCGCCCGCGATCATGAACGTCGCCGTGCCTTTGCTCCAGCATTCCCAATGGTTCGGGCACTTGGCGCTTTCGCAGACCGTGTGCAGCTTCAGCTCGTCGAGCAGCCCGCGCGTGCGCGCGAAACTGTCCGACGTCGGCAGCGTGATGCGCAGCCATTCCGGCAGGCGCGGGCGTGATTTGTTAAATGGTTGAATGGTTGAATCGTTCAATTGTATTTCTGAATTTGAATTTATCACGATGTAACGATTTAACAATTCAACGTTTCAACGATTCAAAGAATTTGGGCAATTCTTCCGGGCCAAAATCGGCCAGGATTTGTCCGTCCACGTCCAGCACCGGCGCGAGTTCCTGGCCGGACACGCGAACCATCTCGGCAAACGCCAAATCGTCCGCGATCACGTCAATCTTCTCGTAAGCGATGTCGTGGTCGTCAAGCCAGCGCATCGCCTTGTGACACCAGCCGCAATACGGCTTGATAAAAAGACGCGTAGCCACGTGAAAAATTATCCACCAATCTGCTTCTTGTAATCCTCCGGCGAAAGCAGCGCGTTTACTTCGGCGGCGTTGCTCAATTTGATTTTGTAAAACCAGCCGTCGGTATCAGGCGCGGTGTTCACGAGCGCGGGATTGTCCACGGCGGCGGCGTTGACGGCGATGATTTCGCCGCTGACGGGCGAATAAATGTCGCTCGCGGTCTTGACGGATTCCACGACGGCACACGCTTCGCCGGCTTTGACTTGGCGGCCGACGGCGGGCAGTTCCACGAACACGATGTCCGTGAGTTCGGCCTGCGCGTGGTCGGTGATGCCGACGGTCGCGGTGTCGCCGCTGACGCGGACCCATTCGTGTGATTTGGCAAATTTCAGATCGGAAGGAACGTTGCTCATAAATTGTGCGCCTATTTCATCGCAAAGACACAAAGACGCAAAGAAAAAACTTTTGATGCGAATTGGGCAAACCCAAGCGAATTGATTTTTAATCTGCGATCATTGACGAAGTTCGCGTCACGCTTTTTTGTAGATTGGTTTTTGCACGACCACGGCAGCAAAACGTTTGCCGCGAATCTCGACCTCAATTTTCGTATCCGGTTTGGCGAATTCCGGCGGCACATAGCCCATGCCGATGCCGAGATTCAGCGACGGACTTTGCGTGCCGCTGACGACTTCGCCAATTTCTTGGGCACCGGAAAAAATTTTATAATGCGGACGCGGCGGCGCGGACTTGTCGGTCATCTTGAACGCGACGAGTTTCTTTTGCGCTCCGTTCGCTTTTTGTTCGGCAAGCACGGCGCGGCCATTGAATTCGCCTTTGTCCAGCGCGACGAAAAATCCGACGCCAGCCTCAATCGGCGTGGTTTCCTCGTCGAGTTCGTGGCCGTAAAGCGGATAACACACTTCCGTGCGCAAGGTGTCGCGCGCGCCCAGGCCGGCGGGTTTCAAACCAAATGGCTGGCCGGTGGAAATAAACTTGTCCCACAGATGCCGGATGGATTCGTCGCTGCCGATGATTTCAAATCCGTCCTCCCCGGTGTAGCCGGTGCGCGAAACGAGGACGCTTTGATTTTCAAATTTGAATCCGCCGATCTCATTTTTCTTCAGATCGGTCACGCGCGCGACGCGCATGGCCGAGATGGAGGCGCCGGAAATTATTTCGTCGATGAATTCTTTCACGCGCGGGCCTTGCACGGCGACAGCGGCGTAATTATGGGAAGCGTCGGTCAAAGTCAGTTCGCTGCGCCGGGGAAATTTTTCCCATTGCGATTTCATCCATGCGACATCGGCCTCGACGCGCGACGCGTTGATGATGAGAAAATAAACATCGCCGCACAGTCGGTAGGCGTAAAGATCGTCAATCACCGTGCCGCGCTCGTTGCACATGAGCGTGTATTGTCCGAGGCCGGGCGTAAGTTTTTTGATGTCGTTCGTTAGCAGCTGATTGAGAAATTCCACCGCCGCCGCGCCGCTGACGGTGACTTCGCCCATGTGCGAGATGTCGAAAATCCCGGCGGCGTTGCGCACGGCGAGATGTTCATCGGTGATGCTGGTATATTGCACCGGCATTTCCCAGCCGCCGAAATCAATCAGCTTCGCGCCAAGTTTCTGGTGCGCTGAAAAAAGTGCGGTGCGTTTTAACATAATTAATTTATCCGCCCAAATCATCCCCAAGTAAATTCGATGGGCATTTGGACATCGGGGTGCATGCTTTTATGCACGGGGCAGGTGTGGGCTGCGTTTTCTAATTTCTTTTTTTGCTCGTCGCCGAGTTGGTGCGGCACATGGATTTTGACGGCAAGTTTTTGGATGCGGCGCACGGGCGTGTTGACCATCTCCTTTTCAACCATCGCGGTGGTTCCGCTGATGTCAATGCTTTGCGCACGCGCCAAAATTCCCATCATGCTCAATATGCAACTGCCAAGTGCGGCTGCCACCAAATCGGTCGGCGAAAAACTTTCGCCGCGACCTTGATTATCTTTTGGCGCGTCAGTGGTCAAAACCGTTCCCGAAGGGCCATGCACGGCCTGACAATGCAAGTCTCCCTGATATTCAATGCGTATCGGCACCATGATTGTTCATCCCCACTTTTCTGTCTTCATCTGCTCTTTCGGCGCACCGAGTTCGAAAACCAGACTTTCAGCGAATTCCACCAGCGCGTTCGGCCCGCAGGCGTAGAAAACGGTGTTCGCCAGATCGGTGACATGCGATTTGACCAGCGCGGAATCAATGCGTCCGTTGCGGCCGGTCCAATTGTCTTCCGGCAACGCGCGCGTGCAGGTGACGTGAAATTTGAAATTCGGATTTTCCTTTTCCAGTTCGCGGAATTCGGTGTTAAAGATGATGTCCTTCGGCTGGCGCACGCTGTAAAGCACGGTAATTTTCGTGTCCAATTTGCGGCGCGTGGCTTCGCGGACAAACGCGCGGAACGGCGTCACGCCCGAGCCGCCGGCGATGCAAATTAAGTGTTTATCAAATTGCGGCAGAAATTTTCCGACGGGCGGAATAACGAACAGTTTGTCGCCCGCTTTCGCCCAGTCCACCATGCGCGTGCCCATCTTGCCGTCGCGCTTGATCGTCACCTCGTAAAAGCCGCGATCCAGCGCACAGGACGACAGCGAGTAGGCGCGCTTGTAGGTCGGCGTGTCCGGCCAATACAACGTGATGAACTGGCCGGTCTTGAAATCAGGATTGTGGCCGTCGGGCCATTTGAGCTTCAGCGTCTTGGTGTCGGGGAGTTCCATCGTCGCGGTTTCGACGACCATTTCGAGAATTTCTTTGGCCATAGGTCAGGTTGGTGCGGAGGTTAAGTTAATTTTTCAAGGGCGGCAAGTGACGATGTTGATCGGCAGCCGCAAACATATTCAGGCCGGATTTTAAAAGGTGCGGGGCGCATGACTTTCCCGATTATGCGATTTCGTGGACAATTATTGGTTTAGCCGCGCCAACACTTCCTGCGCGAGCAACTGATACGCCGCCGCGCCCGTGCTGTATTTGTCATAATAAATAATGGGCAGACCGTGGCTTGGGGCTTCGGCCAGCCGCGTCGTGCGCGGAATTTCCGTCTCAAAAACTTTTGCGCCCAGCAGCCGGCGAACTTCCTCGACGACTTCGTTGGACAATTTCGTGCGGCCGTCGAACATCGTCATCACGACGCCGAAAATTTCCAGTTTCGGGTTCACGCCCGCCGCGCGCAACTGGTCGAGAATGCGGTTCATCATCGAGATGCCTTCAAGCGCGTAATACTCGCATTGCAGCGGAATCAAAATGCCGTCGCTCGCGGCAAAGGCGTTCAGCGAAAGCACGCCGAGCGACGGCGGGCAGTCGATCAAAATCAAATCGTAACGTCCGCTTTCTCGCACCGGCTGAAGAATCCCCGCAAGGCGATGCAAATGATTTTCCAGCCGCGCGAGTTCGAGGTCAGCCGCGCACAAATCCACTTCGCTCGGCACCAGTTCCAGCCGCTCAAAATTCGTCGGCTTGATTTTTTCGAGCAACGAACCTTCGCCGAGCAAAACGTGATACGCGCTCGCGCCATCGACTTTTTCCACGCCCACGCCGCTGGTGGCATTCGCCTGCGGATCAAGATCGAAGAGCAAAACGCGCTGGCCGAGCGCGGCGAGGCAGGCGGCGAGATTGACGGCGGTGGTGGTTTTTCCCACGCCCCCTTTTTGATTGGCAACGGCGATGACTTTGGTTGGCACTTGGCTGATTAAATGAAAAACGCGGTGGCGTTTCAAGCGCTCACCGCGTAAATCAAAATGTTTTTGGGATTAATTAATTGCCCGCTCCCATCAAGCTGGCGGTGCGAAACAGTGGCGAGCCGCTGGACTGACCGAACAACGTGGCAACCGGCTGGAGGCTCGTGACCGGATTGGTGCTGGCTACAATACCGGTGGATTGGCTGGCGGCCACCAAATCGGCGGTGGGCATCGCGGTGGGCATCGAAGCGAGCGACGCGGTGGGCTGTGAATCCGTTGTGGCCGTGGTTGCAGTCAGAATATTATCCGGCATCGAATCGGAGCGGTCAGAAATGATGACGCCTATCACCAGCAACAATACCAAGCTGGTCGCGAAACCGCCGATGACTCCGGGACGCGCGTCAATCAATTGCAACAGCCATGCGAGCCACGGCGCCTGTTCGTTCATGCGCTCGGTCCGCGACGGCGCGCGGCCCTCGCCGGACTGGAGGCGCGCGATGACCTGATCGGAGAAAGTGTTGAAATAACCGGGCGGCGGAATTTCGTGCTGCTTGAGTTTCAAGAGCTGCCGCAAGGTTTTGAAATTATTTTCGCTGTTTTTCATGCTGTCATGCTGGATTGATATATTCGGCCAGAAACCCCTGCAACTGCTGCCGCGCGTAGAACAACCGCGAACGCACAGTGCCAATGTTGCAGTCCATCATTTCGGCAATCTCGTCGTGCGACACACCCTGCACATCATGCAAGACCACGACCATTCTGTGAGGTTCTGACAGCTTGAGCAATGCCGCGTTCAATTTTTGTTGCAGCTCCGACAAACCGACTTCGCGCACCGGCGTTTTGTCCGAAATCAGCGCCATCAGATCGGGATCGTGCTCGGCATTGAAGTCCAGATCATTGAGGCTCATGTGCTGCCGATTTTTCCGCTGCTTCAGAAAATTGATCGTCTTGTTGACCGCGATCCGGTAAAGCCACGTATAAAAAGTGGAACCGCCTTTGAACGACGGCAACGCTTGAAACGCCTTGATAAACGATTCCTGCGCGAGGTCGTTGGCGTCCTCGTGGTTCGCCGTCATGTGATAAATCGTCGCGTAAATGCGCTGTTGGTAGCGTTTCACCAGTTCGTCATACGCCGTAAAATCCCCCCGGCGCGCATTTTTCACCAAATCACCCTCCAGCATCCCGGCGGGCGTGCTGGGGTCAATCGTTGGAGTCGGTTCGGACATACTCATTGAACCGCCAATGCCTCGGTTTGTTGCGCCAAATATTCCGTCATCGCCAGCAACCCGCTCCGACCCGACGATGCCGGCAATACCGCCAACGCCTGCCGCGCCCGTTCCAGAAAACCGTGAATGGCTTCGACCGACGGGCCAAACGTCCGATATTTCGCGAGCAACGCGTTCACCGCCGCAAGATTTTGCGGCTGCCAGTTTTGAATCAAATGTTCCAGCGCGGTGCGCTCGGTGGCATTGGCGCGCTCCCATGCCAACAACAATGGCCATGTGAGTTTGCCTTTCGCCAAATCGGTGCCCAGCGATTTGCCGGCCTCGGCTTCGGTGCCAAATAAATCCACGCAATCGTCATAAACCTGATACGCCGTGCCGAACGCAGTGCCAAATTCACGCAATGCCGCGCGCTGTTCTGCCGTCGCGCCGCCCAGAAACGCGGCGAGATCGCAGGCCAGCGTGAACAATTCCCCCGTCTTCATTTCGATGACGCGGAAATAATCCTTGCGCGCCGCCACAAAATTCCGGCGCTGCTGCGTCTGGATGATTTCGCCGGAGCAAACCGTGTTGGTGGAAAGCGCGACCGCGCGGCATACTTCCGTCGTGGGAAAACTCGCGGCCAGCCGCAGCGCTTCGGCAAAGAGACAATCGCCAAACAGCACTGCGATTTCATTGCCCCACTTCGCCGCGACCGTCGGGCTGCTGCGGCGGACGGTGGCTTCATCCATCACATCGTCGTGCACGAGCGTGGCCAGATGCACCATTTCGATGATGACGGCCACTTTCACATGCTGTTCGCTTGGTTTGCCGAAACAGCCCGCCGCCAGCGCCACCAGCGTCGGGCGCAAATGTTTGCCGCCATTGTTCAACGCGTGTTCCGCATATGGCACGATTTGCGGGTCAAAGCCTTGTGCCTGGTGGATCAATTGATCCGTCACGGCATGAAGAAACGGCTCGACCGGTTCCACGATTTTTTTCCAGGAACGGGTCGGGTCGGCATCGGCAACCGGTTCGGTCAGCGAACCCGGGTCATTGGTAGCAGCAGCCAGCATTGGCTTGAATTTAATTTCCATCACGAGGCGAGTCAAACCTGTTATATTTTGTTATGCGGGCGACAACACCGGTCTGGCCGCCTTCACCCGGCGTTTCATTTGGATTGCCCGCGCCAGCTGGCATCATAACGCGGTTTGAGGCAGACGCAAAAACATTCGCCGGCGGAAAATATCCAGGCAATCTTTCGCTCGGCATTTTTTGGAGAATAAACCTCCCGCAATGATTGCAAAAAATCGGCTGGACAACGGCAGACGTCGAAAATATGGTCGTATTCGAATGACCCGGCGGCACCAACTCGAGGAGCGGCTTCAAATTCAGGCGCGCATTATTGGCCCGGCGCATACAGCAAATGGACAAGTCTCCCAACCGGCACATTGATTTTCTGGATCCCCTTCGCGGGATTGCGATTCTGCTCGTATTCATCTTTCACTCGGTTGGGCCGGCATTCGGACGTGACGAATTGCCCTGGGGTCACTGGTTTCGTGATTTCAATGTCTCCACACCGTTTATATTTTTAATCCCGGCAACTTTTGGGTGGGTCGGCGTGGCGATATTTTTTGTAGTCAGCGGATTTTGCATCCACCTGAGTTTTTCCCGGTTGCCGCAGTGGTCACTTTTTTTCCAACGCCGATTTTTTAGGATTTATCCGCCGTATCTCATCACGCTTTTATTTTTCGCCGTAATTTTTCCGACGACTCGGCTGGCCTTCACTTCGTGGCACAGCGCCGGCCAGTTTGTGAGCCATTTATTTCTGTTCCACAATATTGATGATCGATCGTTTTTCGGCATCAATCCCTCCTACTGGAGCATCGCGGTCGAAGTGCAGTTGTATGCCCTCTATCCCATTCTCATCATGCTGGCCCGCCGGTTTGGCTGGCGGCGCACCCTCATCGGCCTGGCGATGATCGAGATAACCTTGCGGTTCACCGATGGCGTTTTATTTACGTTCAATGGCACGGGACTTCCCCGATGGATAAGCGGCTCGCCTTTTTTCTTTTGGTTTAGCTGGTCGCTGGGGGCCAGCCTCGCGGAGCGCTACATCTGCGGCAAAAAAATTTCAGTTTCGCAAATTTCTTTATATGCCGTCGGCCTCGCCGCCGTCGCCGCCGTTTTTTTCAAGCCATTTTGGAGCATGTCATTTTTGCTTTTCGCCCTGCTCACCGCCGGCGTGGTGGCCAAAATTCTTAACCAAGCGGAGCCGCAGCTCTCCATTCCCATCGCTTTCAAAACCCATTTGCAGCAAGTGGGAATCTGGAGCTTTAGCCTGTATTTATTGCACCAACCCTTTTTGCTCGCGGTTCCCATGTTGGTGGCAAAAATTGCCCCCGGCGCGCACGTCCCGCCGACGATCCTGTTCTTGTTTTGCCTGATGCTTTGGATATTCGTTGTCCCGCTGGCGCGACTTTGCTACCAGTTTTGCGAACTTCCAAGCATCGCCCTCGGAAAAAATTTTCAAGCAACGACTGCCGCTCCAAAAAGAACAAGTCCGACCCGATGAACGGCCGCCAATTTTTCCTGGCCGATTTTTAAAATCATTGCCCGCTTTGTCGCGCCCTTAAACCAACAGCTTCCAACGGCGCCGTTTTTTAAATTTCGGTTTTCAGCGGGCGACTCGGTTATCTGGGCGAACGCGCGCTTCCATCGCCGGTAAAATCCGCAACTCCATTTGCCATCGACCCTTTTTTGCCATCGGCTCGCCACGAGATTTCTGCGGCGGACGCGCATTCTTTCCTTGATTTCCGGCGCGTTCGGCATTTTCCTTGGGCGAGGAATTAAATTACTAAAACAACATCATGGCTTACACCACTTGCACCGTCCCGGCTGGCGGCAAAATCTCGATCGCCCACGGCAAACTCACCGTTCCCGAAAACCCCGTTGTGCCCTTCATTCGCGGCGACGGCACCGGCCCCGACATCTGGGCGAGCAGCGTGCGCGTGTTTGACGCGGCGGTGGCCAAAGCTTACGGCGGCAAACGCAAAATTTCCTGGATGGAAGTTTTCGCCGGCGAAGAAAGTTTCAAGAAATTCAACAACTGGCTGCCGGACGACACGGTCGAGGCGTTCAAGGAATATCTCGTCGGCATCAAAGGCCCGCTCACCACGCCCGTCGGCGGCGGCATCCGCTCGCTCAACGTCGCGCTGCGCCAGATGCTCGACCTCTACGTTTGTCTGCGCCCCGTGCAATGGTTCACCGGCGTGCCGTCGCCCGTGAAGCATCCCGAAAAAGTGAACATGACGATCTTCCGCGAAAACACGGAAGACATTTATGCGGGCATTGATTTCGAGGCCGGCAAGGAAGCGGCGTTGAAGACGATTGAATTTTTGAAAGCGAATTTCCCGAAGGATTTCAAAAAAATCCGTTTCGGCGAAACGCCGGAAGTGGTCGGCATCGGCATCAAGCCCGTTTCCAAAACCGGCACGCAACGGCTGTTTCGCGCGGCGATGCTTTATGCGATCGCGGAAAAGAAAAAATCCGTCACGATTGTCCACAAGGGCAACATCATGAAATTCACCGAGGGCGGATTTCGCGATTGGAGCTACGAACTCGCCAAGACGGAATTCGGCGCGGTTGAGATTGACGGCGGTCCGTGGTGCAAAATTCCCGAAGGCAAACCCGGCGCGGGCATCGTCATCAAGGACGCCATCGCGGACATCGCGTTGCAACAGGTGCTGACGCGCCCGACGGATTTCGACGTCATCGCGACTTTGAATCTGAACGGCGATTATTTGAGCGACGCGCTCGCCGCGCAGGTCGGCGGCATCGGCATCGCGCCCGGCGGAAATATAAATTACATCACCGGTCACGCGATTTTTGAAGCCACGCACGGCACGGCCCCCAAATATGCGAACAAGGATCAGGTGAATCCCGGTTCCGTCGTGTTGAGCGGCGAAATGATGCTGCGTTACATGGGCTGGACCGAAGCGGCGGATTTAATTTTGAAAGGGTTGAACGGCGCGATCGGCTCCAAACGCGTCACCTACGATTTCGCGCGCCTGATGGAAGGCGCGACGGAAATCAAATGCTCCGCGTTTGGCGACAATATTATCGCGCACATGTGACGCGGCATCAGAATTTGAGTGGTCACTGCGCGGGCGAACCTCGGGTTCGCCCGTTTTTTATTTCACGCTGTTGATCCCGACCACGCGCGGCGTCTCCGACGGATTGTCCTCAATTTGCTTGATGACCACGGCCACGGTCAGGCCCATCAGGAGCGCGACGGATAATTTAAAGCGGTCGTGCGAATGGAATTGCAGTTCCGGCAGCAGGTCGCTGCTCGCGATGCATAAAAAAGTTCCCGCGCAAAACGCCAGCGCGCTGCCGAGAAAGATTCCATGTGAATCTGCAAAATGGCTCGCGCCCAAATAAAACAGTAGCGCGCCGAGCGGACTCACCAGCGCGAATAATCCGTTCAGCACATGCCGCGAGAAGCGCGAACTGCCGCTGGCGGTCATCAAAGCCGAGACGGCCATCGCATCAAACGGCTTGTGCAAAACAATGACCAATGCCACGCCCAAGCCGGCGAGTTTGGCCTGGTCGTGCGCGCCTGCATCGACCGCCGCCGCGAGCGCGATGCCATCCAGCAGCGAATGCAGCGTCAGGCCGAGCGCCGTGCCGACCCAGGAGAGTTGCTGCGCGGAACGGCCCGCCAGCGTGTGCGTGTGATCATGCGCGTGCTCGTGTTCAGGGTCGTGACAGCAATCCTCGGGATCGCCTTCCGGCGAGTCGTGATGGTGAAAATGAAAAAAACGCTGCAAAAAAAACATCGCCAGAAAACCGCCCAGCACCCACGCCGCCGTCTTGTCCACGGAATGTAATTGATCCGCCGCGTCCGGCAGAAAATGCAGCAAGGCGATGCCGAGCATCAAGCCCGCGACGAAGCTGATCGCGATCTGCAACCGCGCGTGCGTGGGATGGATCATCAACAGCAGCCAGCCGCCCGCCAGCGACGCGAGCAGCAGCAGCGTGCAATAAATCACCAGCAATCCATTCGGAGAAATCACTTTTTCAAGATAGCAAAGGCGTCAACCGGCACAAGCGTTCAGGCACTGGCAGATTCCGTCGCCACAGAAATTTGAGTGGATTTGGCGGAATTGGTTTCCAACCCTTTGGAAAATGTGTCATTTAACTTTCATGCGTCCTTGCGCCCCCATTTTATTTTTGCTGCTCGCGCTAGCCGCCACGCCCGCGCGCGCCGCGCACACGGAGGCGCAATTGATTTTGTCCGCCGACACCGCGCGTCCCGGCGACACGATTCTTGCCGGCGTGGATTTAAAAATGGAACCGGGCTGGCACACCTACTGGAAAAATCCAGGCGATTCCGGTCAGGCCACGGAAATCAAATGGACGCTGCCGCCCGGCGTCACGGCGGGCGAAATCCAATGGCCGCTCCCAAAAAAACTGCCGCCCGCGGAAGTCACCACTTACGGCTACGAAGACGAGGTCGTGCTGCTCGTGCCGCTGACCATTGCCCCCAATTTTTCCGGCAAAGAAATGGATTTGCAGGCGAACGTGGCGTGGCTCGAATGCAAAGACGTTTGCATCCCGGCAAATCAAACGGTTACGGCGCAAATAAATATTGGCGCGGAAACCAAAACTTCCGGGAATGCCGCGCTGCTGGAATCGTGGAAAAAGAAAGTGCCGCAAGCGGCGGCGATATTTTCTTTTCAGGCAAATTGGGAAAACGCCGGCACCAATGATCTTCGCCCGCTGATCATTCAAGGCCAGCAGATCGTGTCTTATTTCATCCCGTTAATAGCGCCGGATTTTTTCCCGGAGGCCAGCGACAATTTTGAAGTGCAGCCCGCGACGGAAACCATCACCGCCGACCACAGTGAAATCCGCCTGCGCAAGTTTGTAAAAAAATTCTCCGGCGACTGGCCGCGGCAAATTTCCGGCGTCGTGGTCATCGCCGGCGTCGGCTATGAAATTAATCGGTTGCCAATCGGCGACCCGGCGCCGGCGGGCGGAATGATTTCTTCGACCGCAAACCAACCCCAAACGGTCTCGCAATCCCTTTGGCGGATGCTCATTTTCGCCTTTATTGGCGGGCTGATTCTCAACATCATGCCGTGCGTGCTGCCGGTGATCGCGCTGAAAATTCTCGGCTTCGTCAGCGAGGCCCGGAGCAAACCGCGCCGCGTCCGCCAACTCGGTTTGATTTACGCGCTGGGTGTTTTAATTTCGTTTCTCGTGCTGGCGGCGATTGTCATCGGCGTCAAATCGGCCGGGCATCACGCCGGCTGGGGCATGCAATTCGGCAGTCCGATTTTCATCGTGTGCCTCACCACGCTCGTCACGCTCGTCGCACTGAATCTGTTCGGCGTGTTTGAAGTCACGCTCGCCGGCCGCGCGCTGGACACGGCGGGCGAACTCGCTTCCAAACACGGCGCGGCGGGCGCCTTTTTCAACGGCGTGCTGGCGACAACTTTGGCGACGCCTTGCACCGCGCCATTTCTCGCACCCGCGCTCGGCTTCGCGTTCGCGCAAAGTTCGTCCGTAATAATTTTGATTTTTCTCACCGTCGGCCTCGGCCTTGCCTCGCCGTATATTTTATTAAGCTGGAATCCGGCGTGGCTGAAATTTCTGCCGAAGCCGGGCGCATGGATGGAAAAATTCAAGATCGCGATGGGCTTCCCGATGCTCGCGACGGTAATCTGGCTCTACGCGGTCGCCGCCAGCAGCTACGGCAAAAATGTTTTGTGGCTCGGTATTTTTCTGGTGATCGTCGCACTGGCCGCGTGGATTTTTGGCGAATTTTTCCAGCGCGGACGCACGCGTCGCGGCACCGCCTTCGTGCTGGTTTGCATTTTGCTCGCGGCCGGATATGCGTTCGCGCTGGAAAAAGAACTCAACTGGCGCACCGTGATGCCCGTGGCCAATGCCGGTTCGTTGAAAGAATCTGCGGACGGCATTGACTGGCAACCGTGGTCGCCGGAAGCGGTCGCGCAGGCGCGGGCGGCGGGAAAAATCGTGCTCGTCGATTTTACAGCGGACTGGTGTCTGACCTGCCAAGTGAACAAAAAAACGAGCATCGAAATTTCGTCCGTGCGAAAAAAAATAAAAGATTTGAACGTCGTCGCGCTGCTGGCGGACGACACGCACACGCCGGAAAACATCGCGGTGGAATTGAACCGATACAATCGCGCCGGCGTGCCGCTCGTTTTGGTTTATCCGAAAAAAGCGGACGCGCCGCCAATGGTGCTGCCGGAAGTTTTGACGCCGGGCATTGTTTTGGACGCGCTGGATCGCGCGGCCAAATGAAATTTAGTTTGAACCAAATGGCTTAGATTTGCGTCTTTTGATTTAGTCCGTTAAGTTAAAATTCACCGAACTCAAATTTGAATTTATGAAAAAAAACTTGGTTTTAATCGCCGCCATGATGGTTGCCACTGCCGCCTTCGCCGTGGAAATCGGCCAGCCTGCGCCGGATTTTACCGGCACCGACATCAACGGCAAAACCATCAAGCTTTCCGACTACAAAGGAAAAATTGTCGTCATCGAGTCTTACAACTCGGATTGTCCGTTTTGCCACAATCATTACGCGAGCGGCGCGATGCAGGACCTGCAAAAAAATCTTGCCGCCAAAGACGTCGTGTGGCTGCTGGTCGATTCCGTGAACACGAAAAATTTCAGCTACCGCACGCCGGCGCAGGCGCAGAAGGAATGGGCGGATTTGAAAATCGCCGCGACCGCGTGGATTGACGATCATTCGGGCGACATCGGCCATCTTTACGGCATGAAAACCACGCCGCATTGTTTTGTGATCGCCGCCGATGGCACGCTTGTTTATGACGGCGCGATTGATAATCGTCCGTCGCCTTTCGGCGATCCGCGCACGGCAAAAAATTATGTGCGCGCGGCCGTGGATGAACTGCTCGCGGGCAAGCCCGTGACCGTCACGCAGACCAAGCCCTACGGCTGCGGCGTGCATTATGCGAATTAAAATGATTCCGTAGCCGCCGGCGGGAGGTGGTTCAAATTCCCTTTTCTTTTTTGAGCGAAATCACGTTCGTTGCCACTTTTTCTTTGGGCACGAATGGCCGCCGCACCCACTTTTCTTTTGCCAGTTCCGGCGTGAGCTTGAAATTATATTCCCGGAGAAATTCTTCCGCCGGGGCAAGAATGGTTATCGGTCGGCGCGTGAACGAATCTTTATAAGCTAGCCGCACCGCGCGCAGGCCGAGCCGAAAGCCTTTTTCCACGCGCCCGTAAAGTTCATCGCACATGATCGGACAGCCCGATTGCGCGAGATGCACGCGGATCTGATGCGTGCGGCCGGTCCGCGGACTTGCCTCGATCAAAGTAAATCTTTCGTTGCTGACGAGTGCGCGAAAATGCGTTTCCGCTTCCCGCCCCTCCTCGGAAGTGTCCACGCGTATCTTGCCGAAATTTTGGGGGTCGGAGCCGAGCGGCAGTTCGCACGTCCATTCCTTTTGCTTCGGCACACCTTCGACGACCGCGAGATACGTTTTTTCCATCCGGCGCGATTCGAACAAGTCGCCCATCGCACGCATCGCGCCCTCGCTTTTGGCGAAGAGCATCACGCCGCTCGTGTCCGCATCCAGCCGGTGAACATGGCGCAGATAACGCAAGTTGCGCGAGCGCGCCCAGAAATCATCCGCGCGGATGGACGAATCAATCGCCGTCTGCAAATTCCAATTGGTCTTGCGCCACGAATCCGGCACGAGCATCCAGCCGCGCGGCTTGTCAATCGCCAGCACCGAGCGATCTTCAAACAGGATTTTGATCGGATCGCAGCCCGGCAGTTCGATGAAATTGGGTTTCGCCATTCGCGCCATGATAACAGCGGCAGCACGGTGGCTCAAACAATTCGGCGGTTGAAGACAGCCGCGCCAGGAAAGGCCAAGCGAAAAATTGCCGCGGCGCTTTTTTGAACTGGCGAAATAATGGCGTGTTTTATGCGAACCGGGCGGAAAACCAGGCCAATCGACCATGACCGCACAAAGATGCGATGACGGAAAAATCGGCGGCTTGCTAATAATTTACAAATTCAAACCTCGATTTTATGATAACTCGTTTCGATGTGCTGTCTTTATTTAACAGCGCAATAAACTTTAAAACTTGGTTTTGGGTGGGGCTGATTGTGGGGACTTGTTTTTTCGGTGCAGTCGTCACCGAGGCTGGTCTTTCCTTTGTTGGAAATGGTTATGTCATATTAGATGCAAATGGAGGAGGAAACAATTTCTACAATGTAGATAACTCAAGCGATTCAAGCACGCCAAGCTACAGTGGTAATCTGGGAAATTTGACCATCCAACAGGGCCAAAGTCTATACATTGGAGGCGAAGTTCAAACTTATCCAAATGAATACGGAACCTCGGCATGGATAGGATATAATTTGTATAATAGCGTCGGAACACTTGTATCATCGAGCAGTGGCATCGGTCTTGGTTATGTTGGTTCTGCTCCTTACCCAAATGGCAATAATGCTTCCTGGGAGACATTGGCATCTTCAAGTGGTGTCAATTTGGATAACAGTCTCTCTGCCGGCACATACTATCTTGACGTGTATTTCGGAGCTTATAATTCAGATGCGGGAAATATTTACGACTCCAATAACCGCAATAACTACGATGCCTCCTTCAATATTTCTGCCGTCCCCGAACCCGTCACGCTTGCGCTGCCCATCTTCGGCGGACTGGTGGCCACGGCAGGTTTGGCCCGGCGTTTCATTCCTCGGCAATCAAACCAAGTCGGTTGATTCAAAAAAATCTTTGTTTTTTTGCCGCAGCTTTTTCCGGCACGGGAAATATCATTTGTAAACTTCCGCGCTGGTCTGACATCATTCTCGGCAATGGATCCGCAGAAAAATCACGCTTGGATCAAGCTGGCAATCGTCCTCGCGCTCGGGCTGGCGCTGGCCGCGCTCATTTGGCTGGGGCGGCCCGCCTACCGGAATTACAAACAAAAACGCGAGGCGGCGCAGGCGCAGGCTTTTTTGGCTGCCGGCGATTTTCGCAATGCCCAATTATGCGCGCGGCTGACGCTGCAATTGAATCCCACCAATGTGCCGGCCTGCCGCGTGATGGCTGCGCTCGCCGATTTGTCGCATTCGCCCGCCGTCCTGGACTGGCAGCGGCGCATCGTGCAAACCGAGCCGACCACAGAAAATAAATTGCAACTGGCCGCCGCCGGACTGCGTTATCAAAACCCGCCCTTCCCGCTCACCGCGCAAATTTTGGAGGAACTGGCGGCGACGGCCACCAACTTGGTCAGCTATCAATTGGTCGCGGCGAACCTGGCTTTGAATCGGCATCAACTTGACGGCGCGGAAATCCATTTTCAACGGGCAAGCGAACTGGAGCCGACGAATCAGTTTCATCAATTGTATCTGGCGATTGTCCGCTTGGATGAAACCAATGAAATGAATGCGGCGGCCGCGCGGACGGTGCTGGAAAAATTGCAGACGGATGCAACGCTCGGCCCGACGGCCTTGCGCGCGCTGGTGGCGGACCGGCTCGCGCACCAGGACGCGGCGGCGGCGAATGATCTTTCCACGCAGTTGCTCGCCACTGCCCACGCCACGCTGGATGACCGTTTGCAGCAACTTTACATTTTGCGCCAGCTTAAGAGCGCCGATTTTCCCGCGCGACTTCAAACCGTGCAGCAGTCGGCAACGAATGCGCCGGCGGTCGCCAAAGTTTCCGCGTGGATGCAGGCGAATGAATTGCTGACGGAAAACATCCGCTGGCTGACGAATCTGCCGGCGACCTTGCAAGCCCAGCAACCATTTCGCGTGGCGCTGGCGAATGCCTATCTGCAAGGCGAAGACTGGCAGTCGCTGCGCGGTTTTGCCTCGCAAGGAAATTGGGAGGAAATGGAATTTCTGCGGTTGGCGTTGGTGTCGCGCGCGTGGTCGCAATTGGGCGTCCAGCAAGTCGCGGACAGCAACTGGGGTTCGGCGGTGAACGAAACCGGTGATCGGTTCGGCGCGCTGACGATGCTATTACAATTGACCGAGCGTTGGCACTTGCAATCGGAGCAGGCCGATTTGTTGCGGCGAATGATCGAAAAATTTCCCCAGGAACGCTGGGCGCAACATGCGCTGGAGCAGATTTATCTGGCCGAGGGCAATACGGCGGGCTTGCAACAATTGTATGCGAGGTTGTTCAGCGTTTTTCCCAAGGATATCGGACTTGAAAACAATCTGGCGGCGACAAGCCTTTTGCTGAAAACCAATCTGCCGCAGGCGTGCCGGTGGGCGGCGGAAATTTATGCGAACCGCACGAACGATCTCGTCATCGCGTCCACTTATGCCTTCGCGCTGCATTTGCAAGGCCGCACTAAAGACGGCTTGGCAATCATGCAAAAACTGAATGACGAACAATTGGCCCAGCCCGACGCGGCGCTTTATTATGGGGTTTTGCTCGTCGCCGCGGGGGCGACCAATGAGGCCGCGCCATTTTTAAAAATCGCCGCGACAAAAACCCAGTGGCTGCCGGAGGAAAAAAAATTGCTCGCGACGGCGTTGGGGGAAAATTGATTCCGCGAAATTTTTCTACCGGAGCAGTGAAGAATGTTGCTTGAGCCAGCGTTCGGCAGTTTGGTAATCGGGGCAAACGCGTTCCACTTCGCGCCAGTAACGCGGCGAATGGTTCAGCTCGCGCAGGTGCATCAGTTCGTGCAGCAGGATGTAATCGCGCACCAACGCGGGCGTTTGGATGAGCCGCCAGTTCAGCGAAATGGTCCCGCGGCGCGAACAGGAACCCCAGCGCGATTTCTGGTTGCGCACGGAAATCCGGCGCACGGACAATTGATGCCGCGCGGCGAATTCCAAAAGTTTTGACGGCAGCTCTTGCGCCGCCAGCCGCCAGAGATGCCGCTCTAAAGCCGGACGCAAATCCCCGGTGGCATCGGCCACTTTGACGTGTTCGTTGCCGAAAAAAATTTCACCATTTTCACCAGTGGGTTCGGCCGCAATTTTTACCCGTTCGCCGCGAAAATAAATTTCCGTGCCGATGCGCCACTCGCTGGAAATTTTGGGCCGGGCGGCCTGCTTTGTCACTTGCTCGACGAGCCAAGCGCGATTGCGTTCGGCGAAACGTTGCGCCTCGGTCATTGAACCACCGCGTGGCACCGTGACGCGCGCCGTGCCATCTGCGCGCAGCCGGAGAAAATATCGCCGCGCCCGCAGGTTGCGGACGAAAAGAATGCGCCATTGCCGCCCGTTCACCGCCAGGAATGATTCGGCGGGAATTTTTCGGAACGGATTCAGATTAAATTTAAACTGCACGCGCAGAGTAAAAGAGCGCCTGGGAATTTTGGCAATTCATTTGGAAGGCGGATTGATGTTGGCGCAAATTTAATCAGTCCCGGTTTTGCACCAGCACGCGAAAGGCGCGGCCGAGATGTTCCGGATGCGTAAGCGTTTGAAACTGGCGCGTGCGTTGGGCGGTCCACTCGCCAAAGGCTTTGTCATTCATCGCGGCACGCAAAATCTGCGTGAGAAATCGCGGCTGCGTGGAAAAAATTTCGGTCGTCAACCCGGCCGCTTCGCCCGCTTTTTGCATGGCGGAAAAATTGACATGCGCGGTCAAATCCTGTTCGCCGACGTTGGCCAGCAGATCGTCGCTGACGTGGTGACGAAAAAATGCGCGCAGCGTTCCGCGCGGGCGGCCGGGTAAAAAAACATCCGCGTCGGTGTGGCCATAATCAATCGCCAGCAGTTTGCCGTGCGCCAAAATTTCCGCCGCCGCGCGCCACCAGTTTGCAGCGGCGGGCGAGGTTTCGACGGTGTAGTTGTCGGGTAGCACGGCTTCCAATTCTGGATTCTGAATTCGGAATCCTGAATTCTCCAGTTTCACCCAGACAAATTTTTCATCCGCGACCGCGACGCCCCATTCGAACCACGTTTTGCGGTTCGCGTCCCAGCCAAACCGGCGCACGGGAAATGCGTCGAGCAGTTCGTTGGAAAAAATGATGCCGGTGAGTTTTGAGCTTTGGGTTTTAGATTTTAAGTTTTCAAAATCCGTGAACCAGTTCACCTTCGGCGCGAACGATTTTAATTTTTCTTTTTGCCAGGCTTGGCGGCGGACGGAAGGTTCGAGAATGAAGTATTCAAGCTGCGAAAAAAGTTCCGCGCGATGATTTTTCAGCCAGTCCAAAACATCCGCCGCCAGTTTGCCGTCATGCGCGCCGGCCTCGATGATTTTTACCGTTTCATTTTTGCCCTTAAATTGGTTCAAGTTTTCCAGCCACTGGCCGAATTGAAAAGCGAGCAGTTGGCCGAAGAGTTCGCCGGTGCTGACGCTGGTGATGAAGTCGCCGGCGCGCCCGACATTGTCTTTATTTGTTTCATAATAGCCAGTTTCAGGACAATAAAGGGCAAGTTCCATGAAACGCGCGAACGGAATGGCACGATTTTTTGTGATTTCTTCGCGGATGATGGCGGCGGGCATTTTCATTGCTTGCAGAGCAGCGGGGCTTTGTTTAGTGTCGCCCCAACGGTGAGATTTTATGGCTAAAATTGATGCGTTTTTCAACTTGATGTTCGAGCAGAAGGCTTCCGACCTTCACATGGCCTCGGGCAATCCGCCGATGATGCGCATCCACGGCGAGCTGCAGCGCGTGGATTATCCGCCGCTCGAAAGCGACGTGCTCAAGGGGATGCTCTACGAAATCGCGCCGGATTACAAAATCAAACAGTTCGAGGAAACCGGCGACGTGGACTTTGGCTACGAAATCCCGAACATCTCGCGCTTCCGCGTCAATTTTTTCAACCAGAAAAACGGCGTCAGCGCGGTGTTCCGCCAGATTCCCAGCCGCGTGCTGTCGTTCGAGGATTTTGAAAAACTGGAATCGCCGCTGCCGGCGGTCTTCAAAAAATTTGCGATGCTGCACCGCGGCCTCGTCGTGGTCACCGGGCCGACCGGCTCCGGCAAATCCACCACGCTCGCGGCGATTGTGGATTATGCGAACCGCAACCGCAAAGATCACATCATCACGATTGAAGACCCGATTGAATTCGTGCACGAAAGTAAAAACTGTCTCGTGAACCATCGCGAAGTCGGCGTGCATACGAAATCATTTTCGTCGGCGTTGCGGGGCGCGTTGCGCGAAGATCCGGATATTATTCTCGTCGGCGAAATGCGCGATTTGGAAACCATCGAGCTGGCCATCACCGCGGCGGCGACGGGCCACTTGGTCTTCGGCACGTTGCACACGCAGAGCGCGGCCAAGACGGTGGATCGTATCATTGACGTTTTTCCGGCCGACCAGCAAAACAAGGTGCGGCAAACTTTGTCGGAAGCGTTGAAAGGGGTCGTCGCGCAGACGCTGTTCAAGCGCTCGGATAAAAAAGGTCGCGTCGCGGCGTTTGAAGTGTTGGTGTTCAACACGGCCATCGCGAATTTGGTGCGCGAAGGCAAGACGCATCAGATCCAGGGCATGATCCAGGTCGGCAAAAAATTCGGCAACCAGCAGCTCGACGACCACATCATGGAACACGTCCGCATGAAACGCATCACGCCGGACGACGCTTACGACAAGGCGCTGGACAAGAAAAAATTCCGCACGCTGCTGCCGCATCCGCCGGATGACGACGAATCCATGTAATTATGCGCCGCCCCGAGCTTGATCAGATTTTGACCACGATGCTGGCATCGCAGCCGGAAGTCTCTGATCTGCTTTTCACCGCCGACCGGCCCGCCCAAGTCGAGGCTTACGGCGAACTCAAGCCGGTCACACTTGATCCGCCGGTGGAAAAACTGACGCCGTTCCAGGTGGAAACGATCGCGTTGAACATCATCGGGGACAATCTCTGGCAGCTCGAAGATTTGCTGCGCCACGGTTCCTGCGACGGCTCCTATGCGTTGTCGGATAAAGCGCGCTTCCGCGTGAATGTGTTTTCGCAGCGCGGCAATTATTCCATCGTCTGCCGCCAGTTGAGCACGGCGATCCCGAATCTGGAGAGCCTGAAATTTCCGGAAATCCTCAAGCAGGTGCCGCGCGAAAAAACCGGGCTGGTGCTGGTCACGGGTGCGACCGGTTCCGGCAAATCCACCACGCTCGCGGCCGTGTTGAACGAGATCAACCGCAACAAGGCCGTGCACATTGTGACGCTGGAAGATCCGGTGGAATTTTTGCATCGGCATCAGAAGGCGACGTTCAACCAGCGCGAACTCGGCATTGATTTTGACAGTTACGCGAACGGCCTGCGCGCGGCGTTGCGGCAGGCGCCGAAGGTCATTCTCGTCGGCGAAATGCGCGACCGCGACACGGTGAAGATCGCCTTGAGCGCGGCGGAAACCGGCCATTTGGTTTTGAGCACGCTGCACACGGTCAACGCCGGTGAAACGATCAACCGTGTGCTCGGCATGTTCGAGGCCGAGGAGCAGGAACAATTGCGCACGCGGCTGTCCGACTCGTTGCGCTGGGTGATCAGCCAGCGGCTCGCGCCAAAAATCGGCGGCGGCCGCCAGGCGCTCCTTGAAATCATGGGCAGCAACATGCGCATCCAGGAAACCATCCGGCTCGGCGAGAGCGAGGGCAAAAGTTTTTACGAGATCATTGACGCGAGTTACACGTTCGGCTGGCGCACGTTTGACCAGGCCTGTCTCGAAGCGTTTGACCACGGACTCATCAGCGAAGAAACCGCGATGCTTTATTGCACCAAACGCAGCGTGGTTTCGCGGGCGATTGACAACATCAAAAAAGCGCGCGGCGAAGTCACCTCCACCCTCAGTTCGCTGCGCATGAAAGCCGGCGGCAAAACTGTCGGCGCGGAAGAACCCGTCGCCTTAAAATTCAAATGAACCCGGATTTTGATTTTGTCGGCAGCGGGGACAAGCCTGCGATCATCGCCTTTTCCACGCCGGAATGGCTGGCCGAGGCCAAGGCCGCGCTGGAAGAACTCGGCTACAAGGTGCATACCGCCGCGACGCACAGCGATTTTCTGACCCGCTTCAGCCAGGTGCGCTATCAGGTGGTGATCGTGGAGGAACTTTTCGGCGCGCATATTCCCGATGAAAATGTCACGCTCAAATCACTGCAGGCGATGCCCGTCGGCCAGCGTCGCCATGCCGCGGTGATTTTGATCGGCAACGATTTTCAAACCTTCACCCCGATGGAGGCGTTCAAGAACAGCGTGCATGCGGTGATCAACAGCTCTGAACTTTTTCTCCTCAAACAGCTCATCGAAAAAGCCGTGGCCGACAACAACGCTTTTCTTCAAAGTTATCGCGACGTGCAGAACCGCATCGCCACCGGCGGCAAGCATTGAAAAATGTGACCCGGCTCGACCAGTCCCTCGTCGAACGCGCGCTCTGCGACAGCCGCGAACGCGCCAAGCGGCTCATCCTGGCCGGCTCCGTGCGCATCAACGGCCAGACCGCCCACAAACCGAGCGACACCGTCAAGCCGGGCGACGAACTGACGGTGGCGGCACCGGAAAAATTTGTCAGCCGCGGCGGCCACAAACTCGAACACGCGCTGGAATATTTTCAACTGGACGTAAAAAATCTGACCACGCTCGACCTCGGCGCATCCACCGGCGGTTTCACCGACTGCCTGTTGCAGCGCGGCGCGGCAAAAGTTTTTGCGGTGGATGTCGGCCAGGGGCAGCTTGCCTGGAAACTCCGCCAAGATCCGCGCGTCGTCGTGATGGAAAAAACCAATGCGCGGAATTTGAGACCGGAAAACTTTCCCGTGTTCGCCGACCTCGCGGCGATTGATTGTTCCTTCATCTCGTTGAAAAAAATTCTGCCGCCCGCCGTGCCGCTCTTGAAAACCGAGGGCAAAATCGTCGCGCTCATCAAGCCGCAGTTCGAGGCCGGCAAGGCCGAGGCGGACAAGGGCCGGGGCGTCATCACCGACCCGGTGGTGCATGAACGCGTGCTCGCCGAACTGCGCGAATTTGTTGCGGCCCAGTCTGGCCTTTGCTGGCGGGGTGTGGTTGAATCTCCCCTGCTCGGCCCGGCGGGCAACAAAGAATTTTTGACGCTGATTGAAAAAGTCGCCTGACCATTTCCAACGCATCGGTCTCATCGGCAATGCGGACAAGGCCGCGTGCGCCGCCAGCGTCCGCACCGCCGCGCGACTCATTCAACAGACAGGCCGCAAAGTTTTCTGCGACGCCATCACCGCCCGGCACGCGAAATTGAAATGCGAGATGCGCGCCGACGCCGCGGCGCTCGCGCGGGAAACCGATCTGCTGCTGGTCTTCGGCGGCGACGGCACGATGCTCCATGCCGCCCGCGCCATCGCCGGTTCCAAGACGCCGATGCTTGGTGTCAATATCGGCAGCCTGGGTTTTCTCACCGCCGTGCCGTCGGACAAGCTGGCCGAGGCGCTGAAACTCATCTGGGCGGGCGAATACAAGTTTGAATCGCGCGCGCTCATCGAGGCCACCGGCGTCTGCCACGGCAAAAAACTCGCCGCCACCGCGCTCAATGACATCGTGGTCTCGCGCGGCGCCGTGTCGCGTTTGATCGCGCTCGACGTCACGGTCAACGGCGAACTCGTCACGCGCTACCGTTGCGACGGTTTGATCATCAGTTCGCCGACCGGTTCCACCGCGTATTCGCTCGCGGCGGGCGGCGCGATCGTGCTGCCGACGGCGGATGTCTTTGCGCTCACGCCGATTTGTCCACACGCGCTCTCGAACCGCTCGTTAATTTTGCCATTGTCCGCGACGATTCGCGTGAAAGCCATCAACGCCCTGCCCGCCGCGTTTCTGAATGCCGACGGCCAGATCGTCGGCGAATTGGACGCCGGCAATGAAGTCGCCATCCGCCGCAGCCGGCATTCCGTGCGCCTGGTGCGGCTGGCGCACAGTTCTTTTCTGGAAGCCATGCGCCGCAAACTCCACTGGCGCGGAACGTATCTCTGAAATGCAAAATTCAAAATTAAAAATTAAAAATGGCCGCGCGCAATTGAACGCCGCCTTCCCTTTTGCATTTCTAATTTTTAATTTTTAATTCCCATGGTCCGCTTAAAAGACATTGCCCAGCTCGCGGGCGTTTCGGTGATGACTGTTTCCAAAGCCCTGCGCGACGAACCGGATGTTTCCGCCGCCACCCGCGCGCGCATCAAGAAAATGGCGCTCGACATGGGCTATGTGCCCGACTCCAGCGCGCAGGGTTTGCGCACCAAAACCACCAAGCTCTTCGGCCTCGTCATTCCGGCCACGACGAATCCCATTTACGCGCGCATCGTTTATGCGATTGAAGAACGTGCGCACGAACTCGGCTACGACGTGCTCCTCGCGCACACGCTCAACCAGCCCGAACGCGAAGATTTCGTCCTGCGCCGGCTGCTCTCGCGCCGCATTGACGGCCTCTTCATCACGCCCGTCTATCGCTTTGAAGCCGAGGCGCGCATCTATCAGGAAATTGTCGCGCGCAACATTCCCACCGTGCTGCTGGGTTCGCCCGCGCCGTTCTGCAAACATTTCACCAGCGTGGAAGTCGAGGAACTCGTCGCCAGTTACAACGCCACCAAGCACCTGCTCGGCCTCGACCACAAAAAAATCGCTTACCTCACCGGCCCGCCCGCCGCGCCGTGGGCGCACGAACGCTTTGAAGGCTACCGCCGCGCGCACCGGGAAGCCGGGCTGGAAGTGGACGACCGGCTGGTGTTCCAGGCCGGCAACACGTTGGAAGACGGCACCAAGGCCGCGTTGCAGATGCTCAACGAAGGCGTGCATCCCACCGCCATTCAAACCGTCAGCGACTTGGTCGCCATCGGCTGCGCGGAAACGTTGCTGCAACAGGGCATCAAAATTCCCGGCGACATTTCCATTGTCGGCTACGGGAACATTCTCGCGGCGGAATTTTACCGCGTGCCGCTGACCACCGTGAGCCAGCCGAAATACCGCCTGGGCATCGCCGCCGTGGAAATGATGCAGGGCCTGATTCGCGGCGAAAAAATTTCCTCCCGCCGCCTGCCCGCCGAACTGGTCGTGCGCAAAAGCTCCGCCCCGCCGAAACCCTGATCACACCACCGGCAGCGGCGCGAATTGTCTGCCGAGAATCGGCGCGCTTTTGGTCTTGAGCCAGTTCTCCAAGACCGCCGCGTAAGCGCAACGGAAATCCACGTTGTATTTGATGTCGCCTTGAAACAAATCCTGCGGCGCGAGGCTCGGATACTGGCCGAGCAAACCGGCTTTCACCTTGTTGCCGACGATGAACATCGGTGCCGCCGCGCCATGGTCGGTGCCGCCGTTGGCGTTTTCGGAGACGCGCCGGCCGAATTCGCTGAAGGTCATCACGAGCACGCGTTGCATGTTGCCCTGCGCCTCCATGTCGTCCACGAACGACTTAACGGAATCCGCGAGATCGCCGAGCAAACGCTGCTGGGAATTTAACTGGTTCGTGTGCGTGTCGTAGCCGCCTTGCGAGACATAATAAATGCGCGTGGGCAGACCGCCGCCGATGAGTTTGGCGACGAGGCGGAGCGAGTTGCCGAGCTGCGAGCCGGGATATTGCGCCTGATTTTGCACGCGTGAGGCGATGCCGCGGATTTCATCGGAACTGTGCTGCGCATCGAGCGCGGTGCGCGAAATAAAATCCACCGCGCGGCCGCCGGTCATCGGCATGCCCGCCGGCAACATCGCGATGCTGCCGCCGGAATTCACCATGTCGCCCGCACTTTCATCCGGCAGCGGCGCGGACATTTCGAGGTCGTTTAATTTTTTGTAAGATGCCTCGGTCGCCGCGCCGTTGGCCATGAAGCGATAATTCTGCGGATTGCTGAAACAAATGCCCTTCGGTTTCGCGGCAAAAAAAGCTTCCGGCAACTGGTTGCCAATCGTCACGCCCACGGCGGGATCGGCCCCGGCGCATGCGGCGTCGAAGTAACGGCCGATCCAGCCGTTTTTTTCGATGCGGTCGGAATCGCTTGCCGTCTGCCAGATTTCCGTGGAACGAAAATGCGAACGGTTGGGATTCGGATAGCCGACGCCCTGCACCACGGAAAGCTGCCCGGCGTCGTAAAGTTTCTTGAAACTGCCCATCGCGCCGTGCAAGCCGACTTCGTCATTCAGCTTCAAAATATTTTCCGCCTTGAGGCCGAGCGTGGGCCGCGCCTTGTGATAAAAATCATTCGCATACGGAACCACGGTGTTGATGCCGTCGTTGCCGCCGGCCATTTGCAGCACGACGAGAATCGTAGCGTCCTTGCCGGTGATAGTTTGCGTGGCGGAATCGGCGGCCTCGCTTTGCAACGCGGAAAACGTATTGGAAAGAAATGCGGGAACCGTCCACGCCAGCGAACTGCCAAGCACGGTGCGGCGCAAAAATTCGCGGCGCGTCTGCAATGTGATTTCATTTTTCATAAGCACCTTTCAAGTTACCTGATATTCCGGCGTGGACATCATCAAGCGGATGGTCGTGACGATGTCCGCGTCGGACATTTTGGTTTTGGAATCGAGAAAATCGCGCAGCGTCTGCTGCTGGTCGCTGTTGAGCACGGTTTGAAACAGGCGATGTTCGAGCGCGGCGACGATCAGGTTTTTGTCAGAACGTTCGTCCGGCGTGAGAATTTTTTCCACATTCACGCCGCCCATGCGCATGCGCTGCAAAACTTTTTCCAGTTTCTGTCCGCCGGGGCCGCCCGGTTTCTTGGCAAGATCTTCGGCCTTTAGCGGCGGCACGGTGCCTTCGACCAGCGACTGGGCATCGTTGTAACGCGTCAGCAACGTGTTCGTCGTGATCCACGTGACGCCGCCGTCCCAGCCTTTGACGTTCGGCGGCGCGAACAAATCCTGGCCGAGCTGCCGCAACATGCCCCAGCTAATGAGCGGCGGAGGTAATTGGCATTCCAGCACGCGCACGCTGCCGACGAGCCATTGGACGGGGCTTTTCACCTGGTTGCGCACGATGTCGTCGGCGTAAAATTCCTCGCTGCGAAACAGCTCGCGCAGGAACGGCTTGAAATTATTCTGCTGCGCCCGCAAACTCGCGGCCAGTTGGTCGTTCAATTTTTCCGACGGCATCTGCCCCGCAAAAAAATTCCACAATTTCGCCGTGATGAACCGCGCCGCCTGCGGCTGTTCCACGACGAGCGCGATAAAATCATCGCCGTCAAAATTCCCCGTTTTGCCGAAAATCGTTTTTTGTCCCTGGTCATGGATGAACGGCCGATACAAATACTCCTGCGTTTGAAATTCCATGGACCAGCCCGTCAATGCGCGCGCCGCCTCGGTGATGTCGTGTTCCGTGTAATGGCCCTCGCCCAGCGCAAAGAGTTCCATCACTTCGCGTGCATAATTTTCATTCGGATGCGCCTTGCGGCTTTGTGCCTGATCCAGCCAGATCAGCATCGCCGGATCTTTTCCGGTTGCCGTGAGCAGCGTCTGCCAATTGTCGGTGGCGAATCGGCGGAACAAATCATTCTGCCGCCACATGAAATAAGGATTCCGAACCTTCTCGACGCTCGTGGCAAAATGGCCGTGCCAGAACAAAACCATTTTTTCTTGCAGCGGACGCGGCCCAAACGTCATGCGTTGCAGCCACCAGCCGCGCAGTTCCATCATGCGCCGCTGAAACAACTGCTGCTGCTCCTGCTGCAATTTTCTTTTTTCCTCCGGCGTGGCGTTCTTGATGCCCTCGCGATATTTGATGATTTCGTCCGGGTCCGGCTTCGCCCAGTCGGGATCGGGCGTCGGATCGGAAATTTTTTCGTAGTCGAGGAGAAAAGAAATCGCGCCGTCCGGGCCGAGATTCGCAAGTTGCAGGATTTCGGCGGGCGGACCGCCAAAGCCGGCGCGGTTCAACAAATGCGCGGCCATCGCATAATTCCAGCGGTCGGTTGAAAGCGGCTTCAGCATACACCATCAAAGACGAAGCGCCGCCCCAAAGGTTTCACGGCGGTTTAAAAAATCGCGGTGAAAAAATCCGACGGAATAAAACAAAAAACCGCCCCCGAAATGGAGGCGGCTTGGCGAATTGAAAAATTAAATTACGCCGTCACGTCCAATGACGGACCACCGCTAACCCCCAAACTCAAACTGGTGGACGAACTGGCCGCCGTGGACGAACTGGCTGCGGCCGTTGTCGGATCGCTGCTCGCCGCATGATGATGGTGATGGCCCTTGTGGACAGCCTGCGTGGACCCAACGGCTTTCAGGTCGGTTTTCAAACTGGTAAAGGCCTTTTGCGCGCCGGCCAAGTCGCCGGATTGCAGCGAACTGGTGAGGTTTTGATAATCCGTGTTCGCCTGGCTGTTCTTGCCGAATGGCTGATTCGCCGACGTGGGCGAAGCGCCTTGCAACGCTTGCTGAAAGGTGCTTAGCGAATTTTGCGCGGTGGAAAGATCGCCGGATTGCAATGCGCTGCCAATGGCTTGAAAATCCTGGGCAATCTGGCCAAACCCAGTTTGAGTAGCAACCGGGTAAGGATTCGTGGTGGCCGACGAGACGCTGGAGATGCTGCTCATAGTGATAGGTTTTATTTAAAAAATTCAGCGGAGATTTCCCCGCTATCTATCCCATCGGACAAAACGCAGCGGACTTTAGAGAAATTTTCCCGCCAGTTTCAACGGATGCTCAGCGCGATATTGATCTGGTTGATGGCTTCGTTGAGGTGTTTGGTGACGCGCTTCTGATTTTTAACCTCGGCGGCACCCAGCACGTTTTGCAACAAACCCTGGGCCGAACGCAATTGCGCGTCTGATAGTGGCTGCGGCTCGCGATCTTTGTCATCACCTCGGATGTTGGTGCCCAGCAATTTTGCGGCAGCTTCGACGGCCCGCATGGCTTTGGCGCGATGCCCCTTGTAATCGTGGTCGCCCGTCGCCAAAATATGATACGCCCGCCGCAACATGCCCGCTTCGGCCGAGTCGTTAAAGGCCACCGGTTGAAAACCGGCCTGATCGCCAGCCGGTCCGCTCCAGCCGGGGTTTTGCGCGGAGGTGCTGGCCCGCATTTGGAATCCGCCGAGGAGCAGCCCGGCGCCGATGCTAAAAACATAAAGGCATTTGATTTTCATAAGGTATCACTTCGATTGACGTAAAAACGTTTGGCGATGTTACACGATAAAGGCGCTTTAAGCGGTGGGCCGGTCGCCTTGCGAATAAGTCCCGTCGCGGCGCGCTTGACTTCGATTTGTTGCCCCTTCACGCTGACTGGCAGGATGAAACACTCATTGGGCCTCACTGCCTGGTTGGTTTTGACTGCCGCCATTTTCTCCCTTCCGGCGGCGGCGCAGACGAATTTCCCCGGCACTAATTTTGATGTCTTGGCCAATGGCTACCTGCAAATCCAGGCCGAGCTGCACGCCACCCAGATGGCCGTGGAAGAAAGCCGGATGGCCGCCGATGCCGAAGCCAGAAAAAATGCGGAAACGCTGGCGGCGCGGCTGGAATCGCTGGAACAAACGGTCGCCGCGCAGCGCAACAGCGACGTGGAATCCGCCCGCAAGACCCAGCAGCTCACGCTCATGCTGGCGGGTGCCTTTGGCTTGGTCGGGCTGGGCGTCATGCTGCTGATGGTTTATTTTCAATGGCGCGCCTTTTCGCAGATCGCGGAAATTTCCGCGCAGCATCAGTCGCATCTCGTCAATCTCAGTTCCGCCCATCAACTGGCCGCGCCCAGTCGCGCCACGGTGGAAACCTCGAGCACGCGGTTGCTGGACGTGGTCGGCCAATTGGAATCGCGCATCCGCGAACTCGAAGGCGGCCAGAAGATGTTGCCGCAAATCACCGCGGCAAAATCCGCGAACCTGCTGGAGGAAGGACAGATTTTTCTCGATGCCAACCAGCCGCAGAATGCCTTGGAAACTTTCGACAAATTTTTGGCGACCCAGCCCAATCACGCCGACGGACTCGTCAAGCGGGCCGCGGCGCTGGAAAAACTGGGCCGCATGGAGGAGGCCCTGAGCACGTGCGACCGCGCCATCGCCGCGAACGCCGGCCAGGTCACGGGTTATCTTCACAAGGGTGGATTGTTGAACCGGCTGCGGCGTTATGACGAGGCGTTGAGCTGCTTCGAACAGGCCTTGCTGGCGCAGGATAAAAAAACCACCGCGAAATAAGTTCCGGAAATTTTCCGCCGCCGAAAAAATTCAATTGAAATTGACGCGGTTGCGCTCGATCTCCAACTGGCTGCGGATCATTTCAATTTTCAACTGCAGCAGCTCCCGGTTTTCGCGCGTTTGGGCGCCGAGTTCCGTTTCCAATTCCTGAATGCGTTGTTCGTAGGCGCGAAGCTTTTCAACCATCGGCGTGTGGGCGGCTTCCAGACGGTGCGCGAGTTCGCTCAGTTCCGCCGTGACCGCCTGCTGGCCGGCAAGCAGTTTGGCGCGCTGGCCGGCGAGTTCCTGCGCAAGGGAGATTCGCACCACCGGATTGATCACTGCGGTTGGCGGCACGATGGAAACTTCTTCCGCTCGCACGGGCAATTGCCAGGACGGCGGACGCGTTGCGCGCCGACGCCACAAAAGAAAAATGGTTGCGATGGCGCTCAATGTAACGGCCAACAGCAGCGGCATCATCCAGCGGCGGTGAACGGAAACGGGCGGCGGCACATTTTTCACCACCCCGGCCGCAACCGGATTGGACGGCGGCGATTGTTCGGCCAATTGTTGCAACGCGGGCAAAATGGCTTCGTCAATCACGGCGCCGCGCGCGACGATGATTTGGCCGGGCGCATAATGATCCGTGACCACGAGATCGCGCGTGGCTGCTTCCCGCGCCGCCGCCGTCAGCCCCGGCGATGGCACGCAATCCGGCAGCAGAAACGCCGCGAGCGATGATGCCAGCGGTTGTTCGCTCTTTGGAAACGAATGGCGAAACAACATCTGCACGCGGGCGAGTGACGTGAGATTGGTCGCCGGAATGAGTTTGCCGGACGCGGCCAGCGCGGCGAGCGGCGGCGTCTCGTCCGGCCGGCTGACGGACACAAATCGCAACGTGTCGCCGATCAAAAAATCGGCGGGCAGATCACCCGCATACACCGGCCGCCGCATCATTTTCAACAAACGTCCCAGCCACTGTTTTTGCGTCGCCGCGCCGTCATCACCGCGCGCCCATTCCGCCGCGAGTTCGGCCGGAACCGGAAAGGCGCGGCTCTGCCGGTTAAACGAGCCTACCCAGTTGGTAAAATCCGGCGTGAGAATATTCGAATCTTCCAGCACCGGCCTCGAAAAATTTTCCACGAGCGCGGCCAGAAATTGCGTGTGAGTGGTCGTGAAGGCGAGATTGAAATCCGCCGCGATCGCGTTCGTCGCCACGCGGGGAAAATCACAGAAGATGGCCGGAACTTTCAGCGCCTCGGCGGCTTTGCGCGCGGCGGTCGTGGCGGGATTCACCGCGTCCACCGCGATCGGCGTGACAATGTCCGTTTCCGCGATGTCGCCCGCGCGATAATCCGCCAGATTTTTGGCGGTCACCGAAACCGCGCCCGCAAACGCGATCAGGGCCGCCAGAAAAATGCGCGCCGCCTGGCTCACCACAGGAAAGATTTTTGTTCGCCGAGCAGTTGGCTGCCGTTCCACAGCGTGACGTGCCAGGCGACCACGGAACCGAATTTTTTGAAGTCATCGCCGCCGAGCGTGAGCGACGTCCAATCGCCAAAAAAATGTCCGGCGGGCGCGACGGGCGCCTCCAGCGTTTTCAAACGCGGCACGCCGGCATCGCCCACGCCGCGCAATTCCGCGCGGAGCGTCAGGTTGGTGCCGAGATTTTTGGCGGCGGACCATTCCACGTCGAAACGCTGCGCGGAAATTTCGTTGGTGTGGTTGAGCAGATAAAACTGATATGCATCGCGGTCGAAGAGGCTGGGTGATTTGGCGATGCGGCCCTGCTGATCGAGCCAGAACGACAGCACCTTGACGACCTTGCCGCCGGTGGGCGAATCGGCGGCGTGAACCGGGGCGAACAGGCCGAGCGTGAACAGCAAAATCAGAAACGCGCGCATGGCGGAAACGATAGCGCGCGGCGTCGATAATTCAATCCTGTTTTCACGATTAAAATTTGGAACCAGACGCTGACGGTGGCGATGAACAATGCTGCGGAACCGCAGAACGGCTCCACCAGCCGTATGATGTGGATGGGCAGATATTGCAGAATCAACGGTGCCAGCGCCCGTTTGCTGCCTTGATATTGAAATGGCTGGGGGACGGTCATGGGGCGAGATTTATTTTGGGACTGAACTGTTTACGGACTGGCAACCTTTACTGCTGGAGGTGCTGACACAACAGCAAGCTCCCAGTTTTGATGATACGGCTTAATCGCCGCTACGATGTCATCCACATACCATTCCGGACTACCTCTTTGCGCGGGGTGCATTGCTTCGATATAGAGTCGCCCGTCTTTGTGGCAAACTTTTACAGATTTAGCTGGCGTGAAGTCTGCCCGTGTTAGCTTTAGATCTTCCCAGAAAAGCGGAAGCGTCCCGCCACCGATAACGATGTCTGGCGCGATTATCTCAAGTTGGCGCAATAAAATTTTCTTGTTCTGGTTATAGCATTGCTTGATAAAAGGCCCATAGCTGGTTTTTTGGCCGGGGTATTTGCTGACGTTGATATAAGCAACATTTAGCAAGGCCTCTTCTGGTTCGTCTGTGATTTGGCGGAGCTGTTGCCTAGTCGGAAATCCATTCAATACTGCATACGTGATCCAAGCCATAGGCGCATAGGAGCGATGGTTCCTGATTGATTTTTCCTTTATTTTTTTGGGAATCAGATCCTTGGTCACACTCCAGCCTCCTCCACCAGTTTCTTCAATACCGACCTCCCAAGGCTCTTTTAGAATCCAAAGTATCTTCGGGAAACAATCCAAGTATCGAGCCTCATGCACCACTCCGTCAGTAATCGGATCATTCTTTTGTGATCCAGTTTGTCTTTCGTCGTAGGCTTGTTTATACAGCTCTGCCTTGAGTTCTGATTCAAAGACTAATAAGTCTATCAGGCGTTTTGAGTTCGCTGGACTCATAGGCTTTCGGTCGAGTTTGATGATTGGTTCATGCTTCTGAATTCAAACGCCAATCGACCCAATCGTCCATCGCAAAATGATTTTGGCATGGCGTTAGTCCCAACGAGCCAACCGGAAATCATCTGCGTAGCAGCGGACGTGAGTCTGCTCCCTCCAAAAAAACCGCCCGCAAAATAATGAGCCGATTTACATCGGCTGCTACCAATTAAAAAAGCGGCCTCCGTTACCAGAGGCCGCTTGCGATTTACTCTTCGCTCATTTCATCACCCGGTCGGGCGGGAGCTGGAATTCGGCGCGGATGCCGGCGTTGGCGGGGGCTTCGTGCGGCCATTCGGCGTCGGCGGCGAACTGGATTTCGCGGCGCTTGCCCACGATGTCGCTGATGGCGGCTTCAAGTTGTTTGCGGGCGGTGGTGGCGCCGCTTTGCGCGCCGGTCTGGTCGCCTTGCGCGTCCTGATAATCTTGCAACGCCGTCTTGAGCGCGGTGATTTTCGCGGCGCTGATGCCGGGCAGAACGTCCGGGGCCGGGGCCGCGCCGCCGCCGGGCGGCGCGGTGGGCGCGAGTTTGGCGATGATGTTCGTGGCGCTCTGCTCCAGCACGGCGCGGCTGCTGTAAAATTTCGTGCCGATGGCGTAATCCGCCAGTTTGCCAGGGTCGGTGGCGTCGTATTTCTGGCGCGCGCGTTTCTGCACTTCCTGAATTTTGGTGATGAGGTCGTCCATCAAGGTTTTTTCGTCATCGGTGGCTTCGACTTTGCCGGTGGTTCCCTGCACGGCCAGGGTCACGAGTTGCCGCGCGGCGGCGATGGCGGCATCCAAGGCGGCGGGCTTGGTGGCGTCAAGATCGCCGTTGGCAAGCTGGGCGGCATAGGCGGTTTTCTGCGCGGCGGCGGAGATGGACTCGGCATTGGTGAGTTCATCGAGCCAGGCTTGGTTGATGTCGCCACGCGAACGCGGGGTGGGCGTGGGGTTTGGGGTTGAATTTGGGGTGGGTGCGGGATCACTCATGGTTCGTTTATGGTTTGAGGTTGCTGTTGGTAGGTTCGGAAAGGCCCTTTTTGCGAGAAAACCCAGAAAACATGGCAAATCGGCTGATTAACATGGTTTATCCGATAGAAGATATGATAAATCGGCTGATTTACATCAGTTATCCGATGTAAAATAGCATTGCGCCGATGGCTTATATTGGTCGGCGGCTGAGAATTATTCTTTTGTCGCAGGCAGAGATGATTGCGCGGCGGAAAAGTAGTCATGGCCGGCAGTCCAACATGGGATGGCCGGTGAAAAACTGCGTTCGTCCGCAGACGGACATGGGTGTGACTCTGGTGAAGCTGAAGCGGCGGAAGAGTTTTGCGGGAAAGAATCTGGCGGATGAACAAAGTCCGGCCGTTTGCACCCCAAAAGATCTGTGCATTATCCCGTTCAGTTGTCCCAAGACCCGCCATAAGCTGAATGAAATGACTTCACCGCAAATCCGCTTTTCCGTCAAGCCATAATTTGATTCGAAAAATAATTGCGATTCAGCCGCTTCACCGCCGGCGGGGAGCGGCACAAAAAATCAATTCCAATGGAAGCTGACGACTTGGACGTTGGGGCCGTTGCGGAAGAGGATGGCGATGTATTCGCGTTTGAAATCGCCGATCTGCGCGATGGCGTGGACTTCGTAGGTGCTGCCGCGCACGGTGCAATAGCGCTGGATTTGGGCGAGCGCGGTCGGGTTCACGATGGAGCCGAGCTGACCGAGCGATTGAAAGGCGCTGGAGCCATCGCCGCCGCCTTCGCCGGAGCGGAATTTCAAAATGTTCTCGACGCTGGTCGTGTCCATGCCGGGAATGCATTGCAGCACGTTTTCGTCGGCGGTGTTGAGGTTGACCTGCCCGCTGGAAAATGGCGTGAACACGTCTTGCAGGCCGAACGGATAATCCGGCGTATCGCCGGGCGCGTTGCCGAAGCCGAGATGATGATGTTGGAAGGCCGCGTCGGCGTCGTTGGTCGCGCCGCCGCCCTTGAACATCTCGGGGGTCACGCCTTTGACGAGGAGCAGTTCGGAGATGTCGTCCATCGGCGCGTTCTTGGCGAAATAAGGATGGGGCAAGCCTTGATAATAATCGCTCTCGGCACCGGCCGGCCGCGTGGCGTCGTCGCTATCCACCCAATCTTGGATGGAATCGGAGACGACGGAAATGGTGGCGGCATCCACGCCCATGGTGGTGAGGACTTGTTGAATGATGGGCGTGTCGGCACGGTTGACGTTGATCTTGCTTTCCAGCTCGGTCATTTTCAACGACACGGTGCCGTCGCCGACGGGAAAATTGTCGAGGGAAATTCCGTTCAACGGGCCGTTGGTTTCCGGGCCTTCGCCGGGGCCGCCGGCCCAGATTTGATTTTTATCGGTGAACGGCACCTGGCCTTCCAGCGCGAGAATCCAGCGCGCGCGCTCCACGCCGGCGCGGCCGATCCAAAGGAGTTGCTCGTCATCGTTCGCATTGGCTGCGAGGCGCGTCTCCACTTTCATCGAATAGGCAAAGAGGCCGGCCATGATGGACAGCACGGTGATGGCGATCAGCACGAAGATGACGGCCATGCCGCGATTTTGGGGAGCGGAGGGGGAAAAGTTCATTGCGCCTGCCTTCCCCGCGTGCTGATGGCATTCGCGCCCGGCGGAGCGAGATTGATACCGCCACCCGGATTGCCCCCGCCCCCGACACCCATCTGGACGATGGTCGGCATCATGCTGGAAGGCATGGCGAACGCCCGCACGACGGAATAGTCCGGGGCGGCGTCGCCCAGCGCGGTGTTGCCGCCCAACACCAGCCCCACGCGCAACATCGGCGGGATCGAATTGGTGTCGTCCCATTCATCCACCCAGTCATATTTATTGGTGTCCCAGCATTCGATGATAAAAGTTTTGACGTTGCGCGCGAGGATGAGCGGATATTTCTGCTCGTCCTCGTCCATGTCCTTGAGAATGGGATTCTGCCGCAGCACGAGATTTTTGGCACCGTCCGGATCGGCTTCGAGCGTGAACGTCAGCCGGCGCAGATTTAAGCCGGGAAACTTTCCGTTGCGGGGGAAAACCTCCGGCAGACGCGAGGCGAAGCTGAGGACCGGCGCATCGCCGTTCGCCACGATGAAACTGTAATAGCGCTGCGAGGCCTGAAACGATTGGATGCACATGAGCGAATCCTCGATGGTGCGGAGGGCGATGCGCTGGCGTTGCGCCTGCGCGGCGGCGTCCAGCCCGACCCTGCTGGCGCGCATGACGGAAACGAACGTGGCATACACCGCGCCGATGACCAGCGTGAAAATGGCGAGCGCCACCATGATTTCAATGAGCGTGAACGCGTGCCGGAAGTTGGCGCGGTGAATTTCCCGCGCCGCGGATTTTTTCGCGCCGACCAGTGGCGATGGGAAATGGGAAATGGGAAATTTCATCAAATTTCAATGAATGAAATTGCCGCCATCCAGACTGCCGGGATCCGATTGCGGCCGGTAAAGCAACGTGGTGGTGCGCGAAATGATTTCCGAACCGCCGCGCGCATTTTGAATCACATAATCAAGGGAATACAAATGGTTGGAACCGACCTCGCGGATCTCGCCGCTGAAGCGGTAGTCCTGATACGCCTTGCCAAGCACATCGCCGAGATTGCCGGTGTAAACGCCCTCGTTCAGCTTATTGGTGAGCGAGAGCTGGGCGATCAACGCACTGGCATCCACAAGCGGCCGCTGCAAGCGACGGGCATTGTTCAGCGCGCTGGAAACGAGCGCGAGAATGGCGAACACGGCCATCACCAAAATGGCGGAGGCGATCATTACTTCCATCAACGAGAAGGCGCGGCGGGCGCGGCTGGAGGAAATTATTTTCATCGGTCCACGTCGCTGACCGTCGCGATGCCGGTCGAAAATTCCAAGGTGATTTTGTGCCACTCGCCGCGGTCATGCAACACCAGCGTCATCTCATCGCTCGTGCCGTTCGGATAAAAAAAGACATCGGCCCACGCCTTTTGCAGACAATCCTGCTGGTTGATTTCGAGCAAGGCGAAGTCCACGCCCGCGGGCAAGGTGGAGGAACTGACGAGCACGCCGCTGCCGGCGGCACCGCCGCCTTCCACGGCAAAGGTGCGGTCCGACGGATGAAACACCACGGCGACTTTTTGATTGGAAAAAATGGCCTTGGCCCGCGCCGAGGTGCAGACGTCCGTGATGTCGCTCAAGGCTTTTCGCATGCCTTCTTTTTGGACCGCTTTCAACATCGCCGGCATGCCCATTGCCGCAATCAGGCCGATGATGCCAACGACCACCATGATTTCGATGAGCGTGAAAGCGCGGGCAAATTTTGAATGACGAACTTCGAATGACGAATTTTTTTGATTCGCAATGCGCGCTTCGCGATTCGTCATGCCCATTTTCATCAGTGGATGGAAGCGATGAGCTTGAACAGCGGCAGGAAAATGCTCAGCAGCAGGAAGCCGACGATGACCGCCATGACGATGATCAGCGCCGGCCCGATAAGATCGGACATCACGCGCAGCGAAAGTTCCAATTCGTTCTCGTAAGTGTCCGCGAGATTGTTCAGCGCGCCCGGCACATCGCCCGTTTCTTCGCCGATGCGCACGAGATCCACCATGAGCTGCGGAAACAATTTGCTCTGCGCCAGCGGCTGCGCCAACGTCTTGCCGTCGGTGACTTGCTCGCGCGTTTTGGCAATCGCTTCTTTCAGCAAAATGTTCGGCATGACTTGCTCGGTGATTTTCAACGCCTGCAAAACGGGCACGCCGTTTTGCAGCAGCGTGCCGAGCGTGCGCGAAAACTGGCCGAATAAATTCACCTTCACGACATTGCCGATCACCGGCGCGCTCATTTTCCATTCATCAATTTTTCGTCCGCCCGCCGGACTGCTTTGAAAGCGTTTGAACAAAATAAACAGCGCCGCCAGCACCAGCAGCCCCACCACCATGCACCAGAAGTTCGTGAAAAATGAACTCAGGCTGATCAACATGCGCGTCGGCAATGGGAGCGGAATGTTGAAACCGCGAAACATTTCCGTGAAGCGCGGCATCATCACGATCATGAAAAACATCACGAGCAAAATGCCGACGGCGATCACCATCGCCGGATAAATCATCGCCGACTTGAACTTCGCCTGCACCTCGGCGAATTGTTGGAAGTGATGCGCCATGCGCCGCAGCACATCCACCAGCGAGCCGCTCTGTTCGCCGGCGCGCACCATGTTCACATAGAGGTCGGAAAAAATTCTTGGCTGCCGCGCCATCGCGTCGGACAAGCCACGGCCCTCGGTCACTTCCTGCTTCAAATCGCGCGTGACTTCCGCCGGAATCCCTTTCGTCTGCAAATGCGACATGCTCGTCAGCGCCGTCGTGAGCGGCATTCCCGATTTGAGCAGGTTCGCCATTTGCGTCGTGAACGTCGCCAGCTCCTGCAACTTCGGTTTGCGTTTCTGCGTCACCTGCGCGCGCATTGCCGGCGGCAAAAACGCGGTGAGGTCAAAATTTTTTGCGCCCGCGCGCGCCGTCGTCGCGCCGGCCTTGGCGGATTCGACGGAAATGGGAAACAAACCGAGCCGCTGGATTTGCGCCAACGCCGCCGGGCGGTCGGCCACTTCGAGCTGGCCTTCGATGAGTTCGCCCGAACGTTTGCGGGCCTTGTATGAGAACTGCGGCATAAAGTCTTGTATTTAAAACCGGCGGCCGTTGAAAGTTTCAAAAATCCTGCTGCGAAACAGGCTTGACGCCCGGCGCATTTCGCGGTTGCATTGTCGCAGCTATGAAAAAAATGATTTTTGCCCTCTCCGCCGCCCTGGGTCTGGTTGCCATCGGCTGCGTCAACACCGTCAGCGACACGCACTCTTTTGCCACCACGTGGACCAAGGATTCTGTCGCCGGCCGCTACGCCCGCACGCCCGACCAGGTTTACACCGCCGCCAAGCAGGTCATTCAAAACAATGGCGTGATGATCACCGAATACATTCCGCACGACATCACCAACGATGTCCGCTCCGTGGAAGGCCGCGTGAATGATCGCAAGGTCTGGATCCGCGTCGAATCAGTCGATCCGCGGACCACCCAGGTGGACGTCCAGGCGCGCACCAAATGGGGCACCACGGATTTGGACCTCGTGCACGAACTGGAAAAAGAAATCGCGCTGCAGCTAGCCGCCGCGGGGCGGTGAGCCATATTTCAAACCGATATTCTGTTCATAAACGCCGAGCTTCACGTCCGGCGTTTTTTCTTTGCCCTTGAATTCCAGATTGAGCCGTGCCATCCGGCGCTGCGTCACCTCGGCCAGCGGCAAATCCGGAAAACGTTCCACGATTTGCTCCAGCGTTGCGCTCACTGTCGCCACGTCCGCGCCCAGCTCCACCTGATAATTCGCCAGCAGATTCAGCCAGTTCGCGATCTGCTTGGGCGAATGGCGCGGCTCGTTGATCAATTGCGCCAGCTCCAGCGTCGCCAGGTCCAGCCGCTTAAAATCATGCGCATAAATCGTCGCCAATTTTTCGCGCACCTCTGAATCATGCGGATGTGTCTCTAAATGTTTTAGGTGCGCCGCCGCGAGCCGGCCCGGATCAATTTCCTTCGGCTGCAAAAATGTCGTCGAGTCCAACAGGCCGATATTGTTCACGCCTTCCGGCACGGTGATGGTCTGGCGGTCATGCGCGGCCAGCATGATTTTTTCCGCGCCGCCGAGATGCGCGATGCGCTGCTCCGCCGCGAGCGCCATTTCCGTTTCGGGAAAACGGCCAATGATTTTCTGCAGCGCCGCGCGCGCCGAATCCACATCCACGCCGATCTTCAAATGCCAGTCCGCCAATGTCGTCCACGCCGCCGCGACCTGCTTCGGTGGCGCGTCCTCCGCCTCGCAAAATTTGTTCAGCGTGATCTCCGCGCCCTGCAAATCTTTCGTGTCTTCGGCTTGGATGCGCGCGAGCAGCATGATCCCTTCAAAATCCTTGGGAAATTTGGCGAGTTGCTCGCGCACGGCGGCGATGGCTTCCAGATATTCGCCGCGTTGCCGCTTGGCGTTGGTCACCGAATAATAAGGCTTGGATTCAATCTCATCGCGCCCGCCGTCATAAAGCGAGGCGAGCGGATTGGCGATCAAATCAATGAAACTGTGGCGCCACGTCAGCGTCATCACAAAACCGCACGCCAGCATTTCCATCAAGCCCACAATCGCGTCCAGCCCGCCGCGCCCAAAATCCGGCATCACTCTTTTAAAAATAAAAAACAAGACCACGGCGGTGATAACCCATTTGAGAATCAAGGCGCCCGGCTCGTAACTGCGCTTGAGTGACCGCCAGAAAAGCCAGCCGATGAAGAGAAGTCCCAAGACCGACAAAGCTCCATCGAGGATTTGATGCAGGCGATTCATGACTGATGCAACTCAAAACTCTGCCCGTCCGCCCATAACTTCAAGCAAATACTTCAGCCGTAGCGATACGGCTGGCTCAGTGAAAACGTGTTCGGCAGATGCCGGATTTCACGCACCGCGCCATCCGCCAATAAAACCTCCACGATGTCGAAACGGATTTTTACGGCAGGATTTTTCAGCAGCCGCAGATAATCGAGCGCGGTCTGCGAAAGCAATTTTCGTTTCCGCGCGTCCACCGCCGCCGCCGGTCGGGTCCACTCCTCGGACGAACGGGTTTTGACCTCGACAAAACAAAGGCAATCGCCGTCGCGAAAAACCAGATCAATTTCGCCGCGCGCCGAGCGAAAATTCGCCGCGAGAAATTTCAACCCGTTTTTTTGGAGATGTTTTTTGGCCGCGCGCTCGCCTAAAACACCGCGGCGCAAATGTTCCGCCAACCCCTTGCCGGCGAACCGCGCCTTGATTTTTTCCAAAAAATTCATCAACGGTCATCCGCGAAATTATTTTATTCGCGGGCAAGGGCGGCGGTGGTGGCGTGGTCAAACAAATCCGGTTCTTTGGGCTTGAACGGCGAAAAACTTTTGCGATGGATCGCGCACGCGCCCAGTTTTTTGATCGCCGCGTAATGTTGCGGCGTCGGATACCCTTTGTGCGCCGCGAAACCGTAGCCGGGAAATTCCCGGTCGTAGTCGCGCATCAAGCGATCGCGCGTCACTTTCGCCAGCACGCTGGCGGCGGCGATGCTGTAGCTGCGCGCGTCGCCTTGCACGAGCGGCGTCTGCGGATACGCGAGCCAGCGGATCCGCAGGCCGTCCACCAAAACATGCTCGGCGCGCGGCTCCAACTGGTTCAAAGCGTTTTCCATCGCGCGCCACGCGGCCTGGCGGATGTTGATCCGGTCAATCGTTTCCACGTCGGCGATGGCAACGGCAAAACGGATTTCGGGATGCGCGGTGATTTTTTGGAAAAATTTTTCACGCTGTTCGGCGGCCAAAGTTTTGGAATCGTTCAGGCCGCGCAACGGCGAAGGCAATCCGCCGGCGAGCCAGTTTTTTGGAAAAATGACGGCGGCCGAAACGACCGGCCCGGCCAGCGGCGCGCAACCGGCCTCGTCCACGCCGGCGACGTGCGCCAGACCTTGCCGCCAGAGTTCGCATTCGTGCGCGAGCCGGTTCCAAAATTTTGCCATGCGGGGAAATTAATTTTTTTTGCGCGGCGGTCAAAGATTTTATTGAAATTTATCGCGCGCGGAACGCAAAATTGCGAAAAAAATTTCCTCCCACGAAAAACGGCGAGGACTTCGCGCGATAAAAATTTTTTCGCGAGCAAAATTGTGCTAAATTTTCCGCATGAAAATCGAAACGTTGCACATCGGCCAGAACGTGCGCCATCCGCAACATGGGTTGGGCGTGGTGAAAGCCATTGCGGAAACGACGGCGGAAATTTTGTTCAACGACGGCAAACGCACGATCGCGCCGGAAGCCGCCGGCTTGCACGCCGCCGAGCCGCAAATCACCGCCAGCGGTTTGGAAATGCCGCTCCAACAATTTGTCGAGCAAACGCTCGCCAGCGCGATTGAAAAACTGGGGCTGGCTAAACCCGCGGCCGTCGTGGAACATCTCGGCCTGCGCTGGCACGGCGGCAAAGTCGTCTTGCATCCGGCCGACGCGACGTTGCAGACGAAGGAAGTGCCGCTGGAAACTTTTTTTCACAAGATCGTGATGGTCCGCAATAACCTGCGCGTGCTGGAACAAAAGATCAACGCGCATGAAAAATTGTCGGACGGCGAGAAGGTGGAGATGCAGCAATACATCACGAAAAGTTACGGCTCGCTGACGACGTTCAACGTGCTGTTCAAGGAAAAGGAAGATCAGTTTTAGTTCGCAGAAGCCCGCTGCGATTCTGCTTGATGAATTGCAAAATAAAAAAAGCGCGGACAGTTTCCTGTCCGCGCTGGAATTTTTTGGGGAAGAATTACGCTTTCGCCGCCGGGGCCGCGGCGGCCGCTTCTTCCTTGTCGCGATCTTCCATCGCAGCTTTGCGCGAGAGGCGCACGCGGCCTTTTTCATCCACGCCGAGGCATTTAACGGTGATCTCGTCGCCTTCTTTGACGATGTCTTCCGTGCGCTTCACGCGGAAGTTCGCGAGTTCGCTGATGTGGACGAGCCCGTCCTTGCCCGGGAGGAATTCAACGAACGCGCCGAATTCTTTCACGGTCACAACTTTGCCGCGATAGATCTTGCCGATCTCCGCTTCCGCGCCCATGCCGGTGATGGCGTCCACGGCGATCTTCATGCCTTCCGCCGAAACGGAGAACACATTGACCGTGCCGTCGTCTTCGATGTCGATTTCGCAACCGGATTCTTCGACGAGGCGTTTGATGTTCTTGCCGCCCGGTCCGATGAGCATGCCGATTTTTTCCGGATTAATCTTGAGGACCTGAATGCGGGGCGCGTATTTGCTGAGTTCCTTGCGCGGCTCGGAAATGGTCTTGGCCATCTCGGCGAGAATGGACAGGCGCGCGATGCGGGCTTTTTCCACGGCAATTTCCATGATGGAATGCGGAATGCCCTTGAGCTTGAGATCGAGTTGAAATCCAGTGATGCCCTTCTCGGTGCCGGCGATCTTGCAGTCCATGTCGCAATACGCATCTTCCCAGCCGATGATGTCGGTGAGCAATTGGTATTTGGAAATCGTGTCGCCGCTGTATTCGGTGCAGATGCCGACGCTGATGCCCGCGACCGGACGAATCATCGGCACCCCGGCGTCGAGCAGCGCGAGCGTGCCGCCGCAAACCGAGGCCATCGAGGTGGAGCCGTTGGATTCCATGATCTCGCTGGTGACGCGGATGGTGTAGGGATAACCCTCGCTCGGAATCATGGATTCGATCGAGCGTTCGGCGAGCGCGCCGTGGCCGATTTCGCGGCGGCCGGGTCCGCTGATGCGGCCGGTTTCACCGACAGAGAAATTCGGGAAGTTGTAATGGAGAATGAATTTTTTCTCGTTCGAGCCGCCGGTGTAGGAATCAAATTCCTGCGTGTCGTCGCCGGTGCCGAGCGTGGCCAGCGTGACCGCCTGCGTTTCGCCCCGGGCGAACAGCGCGGAACCGTGCGAGCGCGGCAAAATGCCGACTTCGCTCGTGATCGGACGGACCTGTTCAAAATTGCGACCATCGAGACGCTTGCCGCTTTCGAGGATCAGTTTGCGGACGGCTTCTTTTTGGATGTAATAGAACGCGTCGTTGATGACGAACGGCGTGACTTTTTCCGCGCCGTAAATCTCAACGAGCTTTTGGCCAACTTCGTTCTTGATGGCGTTGCAGGCGCTTTCGCGATTGAGTTTGCCGGGCGTGAGCAAGGCGGGCACGAAACGGTCGCCCGCGAGCGCCTTCGCATCCGCGAGAATTTCGTCGGGCACAATCTTCAGCGTGATCTCGCGTTTCTTCTTGCCGACTTTCGCGGCGAGTTCTTTCTGCGCGACGATCTGCGGCTGGATGACTTCCTGCGCGTATTTCAACGCCGCGGCGAAATCAGCCTCGGAAATTTCCTTGGCCGCGCCTTCATACATCACGATGTCTTTTTCGTTGCCGACATAGACGAGATCAAGATCGCTCTCAGCCTGTTCAACATGCGTCGGGTTCGCAATAAATTTTCCGTCCACGCGACCAACGCGCACGGCGCCGAGCGGTCCGGCCCACGGAATGTCGGAAACCATCAAGGCCGCACTCGCGCCGATGATGCTCAAAATATCGGGATCGTTTTCGCCGTCCGCGCTCAAGAGCACGGTCTGGACTTGCACTTCGTTATACCAGCCCTTCGGAAAGAGCGGGCGGATCGGGCGGTCGGTGAGCCGGCAGGTGAGAATTTCTTTTTCGGTCGGCCGGCCTTCGCGCTTGAAGTAGCCGCCGGGGAATTTGCCGGCCGCCGCCGCTTTTTCGCGGTAGTCAACGGTAAGCGGGAAAAAATCCTGGCCGTCTTTGGCCTTCGTCGCGGCCACGGCGGCCACAATGACAATCGTTTCGCCGAGTTGCACCGTCACGGCACCGTCGGCCTGTTTGGCGAGCTTGCCGGATTCGATGGTGATCTGTTTGTCGCCGAGGTTGGCGGTAATTTTCTCTGACATAACGGACTTTCTGCGCCACCGCCTCCCGAGGAACTTCAGTGAACCCCGAAAAAATTCGGAGCTGAATGAAATTTCCCGAAGGCAGCGGACTATTCTTGCGCGAGGTTTGGTTGGGGAAACGGGCCTTCGCGCACGACCCGGCTCCGGTTGGAAGGCGCGGGGATTTCCCGCGGCTTCGCGGTGAAATTATTTACGCAGCTTGAGCTTCTTCGTGACCGCCTGATAACGGCCTTCCGCAGTATTGGCCAGGTAATCCAGCAACCGGCGGCGCTGGCTGACCATTAATAAAAGACCACGGCGTGAGCTGTGATCTTTCTTGTTTGTCTGCAAATGCTCGGTCAAATGGTTGATGCGATGCGTGAGCAGCGCAATCTGCACGTCGGCGGAACCCGTATCCTTGGCGTGCGTCTTAAATGTATCAATCGTCTTTGTCTTCGCTTCCATAAAGTAAATTAGGGACGAAGAGTAATTTTTTACACGGTCCGTGTAAAGCGAATTTCTTTGGTTAAACGGGAGACCAAGCCCAAACCAGCCGCCGCCGCGTTGCCGCCCTCAGCTTGAACCGCTCGCTCATCCGCAAACCTTGCACCCAGAAAATTTCCTCTGCCGCCGTCGTCGCCACCACCAATTCGCGTCGCCGTTCGCGCGGGATTTTTGCATTCACAAACAAATCCTGCAATTTCACCGGCGATAACATTCCGATGGGCTGAAACCGGTCGCCCGCGCGCCAATGCCGCAAAATGATTTTTGCGCCGACCTTTTCCGCATCAAAAAATTCTGTGCCAATTTGGTGGGGCGAGCTTCCCCGCACGCCAGCTTCCTTTTTAACCGAAAAAACAAATTGCCGCGCGCCAAACTCCGCCCGCCCCGCTTTGTTTTGTAAATTCAACGCCAGTTCGCCGGCGTTGAATGAATCGCGCAACTGCCCCCGCAGATTGATTTTGCCCGCTGCATCTCGCGCAACGGACAAACCCGAATTGATGCTGAAAAAATTTCCCGGAGTTTTGCGCAGCTGCTCGACCAGCTCAAAATCCGCCGCCACGCCCTGCTCCGCCAATTGCCGTTGCAAAACTTTCCGCTGCACGGCCAAAGATAAATTTTGAAAACCGCGCGCGGCATTGTTTCCGCTTTCCGCTTCCCGCTTTCCGCTTTTCTCATCCAGCCATTGTCGCGCCGCTCCGTTCACAAACTCCGCCTCGGCCCCGGTAATTTCCATCAGCCGCAAAACCGTCTTGGTCAGTCCCGGCTGATATTTTTTCTGCAACAGCGGAACCAGTTCATTGCGAATCCGGTTGCGTAGAAAATCCGAACTTGCATTCGTGGCGTCCTCGCGAAAACGGATTTTGCTTTCACGCGCAAACGCGAGGAGTTCCGTTTTCGTGAAATTTAACAAAGGGCGGACGAGCGGGATTTTTTCGGCGGCGGGCGAGGGCGACTGCCATTTCATTCCCGCCAAACCTTCGCCGCCCGCACCGCGCAGCACGCGCAGAAAAAAAAGTTCCACCTGGTCGTCCGCGTGATGCGCGAGGGCGACGCGGGAAACTTTTTGCGATTGCGCGGCGCGCGCCAAAAATTCGTGCCGCAGCCTGCGCGCCGCCAGCTCGATGGAAAATTTTGATTTTTTGGCGAATGCCTTTACGTCCGCGCGCTCGACCAAAAATTTCAAACCCAAATCGGCCGTCGTTTGCCGAACGAGTTTTTCATCCGCGTCGCTGGCGCGCCCGCGCAATTGATGATTGAAATGGGCGACGGAAATTTTACAGCGAAATTTTGGTGCGAGTGAATGCAGCGCGTGAAGCAGCACCATCGAATCCGCGCCGCCGGAAACGGCGACGAGAATTTTTCCGGCGCGCGATAGCAATCCGCGCGACCGGATTCCGTTTTCAAGGCGCTGCAGGAATTCGCTCACGCGCGCAGTTTACTAAATCGCGCCGGCGTGGAAAAGTTCGCAATTGCCCAGAACGGTTCGCAGAAACGTCCGCCCGCCGCAATTTTATTGCCCGAGTTTGAGGCGATAAAATTGCTGGGGGAAGTTGGTTGCCTGCGGGTCGTTGAACTGCCAGACGCCGTTCGTGCCGAGGGTGTTCGTGGCGATGGGCAGCCAGTTGGCCGAGGAAAAAAGATTGGTCGTCGCCTGCAAAATATACGTGGAGCCGGGCGAGCCGGTGAGGTTCAAAGAAAAGCTGCCGTTGGGATTCGCGACGACGCCATTGATGCTCGGCGAGACCAAATTGACCGTCAAGCTGGCGACGCTGCTGGTGCTGGCACCGCCGGCCGCGGTCACGACGGCAAAATAATTTCCCGCCGCCGCTGAGCCGACGTTGGGAAGATCCAAGGTGCTGTTGGTTTCGGCCGCAAGCATGGTGTTGTCAAAAAACCACTGAAACGAAAGCGGCGTGCAGGCGGTCGCGCCGACACTCAGAACGGCCGTCGTGCCCACTGTATTTGTCTGGTTTTGCGGCGGCCGCCAGATCACCGGCGGCGTTTGGTCCTGCACAATTATTTGATTGGTGACATAAGCGGTGTTGCCGTAGGGATCGGACACGGCGTCCACAATGAAGTTGGTTCCGACCAATAAAATCGAGCCAGCCACGGGACTTTGCGAAAAGGTCAGCGGGCTGGACAGGTCGCTGGCGAGAATGAAATTGGTGCCGGTGACATCGGGCGTCGGCGCACTGCAATTCGTGTCGGCGGCGAGCGTCAAATTGGTGAAGCTCCACAAGATCGTCGGCGGCGTGGTGTCACGCACGATGACGGTGCGCATGACGGTCGCGACATTGCCGTTACCGTCGTTGGCGGAGTAACTGAGGATGTTGGTGCCGACAGCATTGGTGTTGACAACTCCGCTGGGCAAAACCGCGAGCGAACCGGCGCAAAGATCATTGGCGGTGGCTCCGGGATCGTTGAACGCGCGGCCAAGTTCCAATCCAAGCGGGTTGCTGCCGTTGAGAGTGATGACCGGCGGCAAAGTGTCTTGAACGGTCAACAGCGCGTTGCTGGTGAGGCTGGCATAAGGATTGGTGACGACGAGCGTGACGATGTGATTCGGCAGGTGAACATTGGTCAAGGTAAGGCTGACATTAGTTGCCGCCGGGATTGGCGCGCCATCGAGGCTCCATTGAAAACTGAGGGGCGGCGTGCCGGCGGCGCTGACGGCAAAACTCACGTTGCTCCCGCATTGCAAAGTGCGATTGGTAAATGAACCAGTGATCGTCGGCGGCAACACCACGGTCAGCGTTGCCACGGTGCTGGTGGTGGCGCCGAGGAAATTCGTGACGACCAGCGAATAATTGCCGCTGTTACTGGTGGCCGCCGCCGCGATGGTCAACAGGTTGTTGGTCGCACCGGAAACATTGCCGCCGTTGCTGATGTTGGTTCCGTTTTTTCGCCACTGAAAATAAAGCGGTGGGGTGCCGCTGGCAATCGCACTGAAAACGGCGTTGCTGCCCGCCAGCACGGTAAGGTTCGTCGGCGCGGTGGCGATGGCTGGAACAAAACCCGGCGTCACCGTGACATCGTCGAGGCCGAGATAATAATTATCATCGCGCCCGCCCAGTTGCAGCAGCGTGTTGGTGCTCGTGGCGGCGACGGCAAAGGACAAATTAGTCCAGCCAACATTGCCGATGTTGACCTGATTGAAAAGCGTGGTGCCATTCCAAACCACGCTGAATTGATTCGGAGTTGTCCGCCGGCTGCCATTGGGATTGGCGGAGCTGTTCAACCACAGCGACAGCAAATACATCTGACCAGGCAAAGTCACCAGTGACTGTGACAAATATGCCTGCGTGCCGGGCTGATGAAACACCGCATAATAGGTGCCCCCATGCGGTGCAATGCTGGAAAAAATTGCGCTGCTCGCGACAAAATTATCCGAGCTGGAACCGCTGAACGTCCAGCCCGTAAAATCACCCGTCTCAAAACCGCCGTTGGGAATGAAGGATTGCCCCACGATCAAACTGTCCGCGACGGTCTGGGCGACTTGACTGCTTAAATCGGTGACTTGAAACGTGGCGTTGTAACTGCCATTCGCCAAATTTGTCGCGCCGGCGGAGAGCGTGACGGTCACCACGGTCGCGCTGCCACCCGCCAAACTGCCGCTGGCCGGGGAAACGGTGAACCACGACGAGGTATTGTTGAGGCTCCAACTCACCGTGCTGGCGCGGGCATTGGTCAAGATGAATCCCTGCGCCGTCGGCGCGAAGGGGCCGCCAGCGGGACCGTCAAAATAAAAATTATTCGTCGCGCTGACGATGAGCGGTTCGGTGGCCTGCACGGTGAATTGGCGGGCGTGCGCGACGCCGGTTGTGGCATTGGAAAACCAGAGCGTGGCCGCGTAGTTGCCGGGGTTCAGATTGCTCGCAATGGAATTTAAGCTAACCACGATGGCGCTGCTCTGACCGGCGGTGAGCGTGCCGCTCGCGCTGGAAACACTCAGCCACGCCGAAGTATTGATGATGGACCACGACAGTGGAGTCAAACTGGAATTCGTTAGACTAAAAGTTTCTGACGAAATGTTGAATGTTCCGGCCGCCGTGCCGATGGCGTTGAACCCGATGTTGGAAATCACATTGAGCGAATCAGGGTTGGCCAAGGCATTGATCAAATTGGCGCCATTCGGTGAACCGAGTCCCGTGCACAGATCATAACCCGGCGCGGCAAAAAAAGCATTGGGACTCGCGGTCGAGGTATTGTTGCCGGACGTGATGTCATTGAAGAGGGAATTATAAACATTTTCGTTGGCGATCTCGTAAATGATTGGATTGATGAAACCAACGCCGGGCTGGCCCGCCGCGGCCGCCTGCTGGTTGACCAACGCCATGAAGCCGGCCCACAATGGAGCCGCGCAACTCGTGCCGCCCACGTAACCGCTGTTGCCGCCGCCGTAAACCACATAAACATAATCGGCCACGGCGGCGACATCGGGAATATTTCGCTGCGTGGTCGAACCGCCATTGGCCGCAAAGGAATTCACGCCTTGTTGCCAAGATGGAATCGAGTAATAGGAACTGATGCCGCCGCTGGTGCCCACGCCCCCGCCCCGATTCCAAACGGTCTCGGAAGCATAGGACAGTCCGGCCCCATTCATATTCAAATCTGTGCCGCCCACCTGCGTGATGTTGGGACTGCTGGCCGGCACACCGTCGAAACTAACATTATCCACCTGTCCGTTTGTGAACGCGTCGCTGTCGCCCGACGCGTCAAAAAATGTCTGGCCGTCGCCCTGCATCATCTTGAAATAATTTTCCGTGGTGGCGCTGGGGCCGCCGTTCCAACCCCACGAACAACTTAAATTTTTGATCGAGTTGCTCGCCACCATGCTCGCCAAAACATGGTTCGGAAAAAAAGAACCGCTGGCAGGATTGCCCTCAAAAACGACGACGCTCGCAAGCTGCGGCGCCATCGAAATGGACATTTCAATATCCAAGGACACTTCCACATTGCCGCTGCCCGTTCCGCCGCCGTAGCCATCCAGCAGCACGGTTTGGATGGGCACGTTCGGCAAACCGGCCTGACTTTCGTAGGTGTTGATGTCGCTCTGCAAATAGCCGTCAAATTGAACCAATCCTACCGTCTGTCCGCTGCCATTGAGCGCGGTGCCGGCCGCATAGGCATTACGAAAATCCGCACCGATGTAAAGTCCGCTGGGGTTGGAACCGTTTTTAGGCACGCCGATTTTCGCGAGCAAATTAGTAGAGTTCGGCAAACGAATTTTCGAATATGGACGCGGCAAATCGCTCAATCCACTGATGTCCAAAACGGGCAGCGTCGCCGCCACCGTCGGCTCCACATCCGGCGCAAAAAAAATCCGGTTCTCGGTCGGGTGCCGATACGTTCTGAGCGTCACGTGAAACGCATTTTCCACCGCCGCCGCCGATCCCGTTACGTCCAGCAACATCCGATCGCCATGCGTGGCAGTGATTTCAAAGCCGTTGGTGCGCGCAAAATTTTTGATCGCTTCATAATCCGCTTCCGTCGGCCCAAAGCGGGCCGTAAACTCCGCTGGCGTGAGAAATTTTCGGAAATTCGGACTGCCCGGATGGGAAACATCGGCGAGAAATTGATCCAAACCCGCGGGATCGCGCAGCGGCACGCCGATGGCTAACTGCACTTGATTGGTGGACGCCAAATGCCCGAGAACCGGCAAACGCCGGGCGAGTGCCGGCACATGCCCGGGCAACGTCTTCCATTCCGCGCCATAAGCCGGACCGCGCAGGCCGAAAAATCCGACTAAGGTCAGAAAAATTAAAGCTCGAATTTTACGACTCATCGTTGTTCAAATTAATCCAGTGGCAAAATTTTCACGGCCCGTCAGCCGGCGTTTGCTAAAGGAATCGGAGCAAAATAATGCACCGGGCCGCCAAGTCAAATGGCAGTCACCGTTGTAACAGAAATATTTGCTGACTCATATTGGTGCTATTCCAGTTTTGCGTGCCGACCATCGCATCCTTGCTCGCATTGATGAACAAAGCGCAACTATTGGTCTCCGAGCCGTTGGTGAAGTTTAACTGGATTTTGCCGGCGGCGCCCACGGTGTAAGTGCCTGTAATCGCACCATCAAGATTCCCGCTCGCGGTGCCATTCGGGTTAAAATTGACAAAGCCGTTTGCCGTCCCAAAATTCATTCCTCCAACCAGCCCGTTGGTAATGCCACCAGCGACTTGGCTTGGCGTCGCAAACTCGGCCAAGTTCCACCGGCCCGTCAAATCTGTGGCCAGCACCGTCACCGGAGCACGCTGAAAAACAATTAATTCTTGCTGATTGTCATTAGCAGCAAACCCGCCTTCAACCAGGGCCATGGTGTTGCGGCTGGCATTGACGAATAGAGTGTGGTCGTTGGTCTGGCCGGTATTATCAACAGTCACCAGATTGATAATTCCATTGCTGCTGACACTATAGCTTCCAGTAAATATACCGCCGAGATTGCCAGTCACCGTGCCATTCGCATTTAGCACCATCGTGCCATTGGTAGTTGCGTAATTATTTCCACCTTGGAAGCCGTTGGTAATATCCCCGAACATTTGCGCGGGAGTTTGCAACTGAAGGATGTTCCATGAACCGGCCATGGCGCTGATTGTGTTTGTCAACGGCGCTCGCTGAAACAGAATGACTTCCTGCGAATCCTCGGTCGCACTCAGCTGGCCGTCAACCAGCGTAATAGTATCCTGACGTGAATTAATTGAAAGATTGTAAGCATTAGTGCTGCCAGAAGTAACGATGGTAGCGGCGACAAGACCATTGCTACCCTGCGAATAAGTGCCGGTGAAAGGTTCCTCAAACTGGCCGTTCAAAGTGCCGTCGGAATTAAAAGCAATCGTGCCATTGGCGGCGCCAAAACTAGTGCCACCGATGAGGCCATTCACGGAATCCCAACTCAATTGCGCAGGCGTTTGTAATTGAACCATGTTCCACAATCCGCCCATCGCAAACACGAACATAAAGCTTACTTTATTTGTCGTCGAAATATTACCGGCAGCGTCAATCGCACACGCTACAATCGTATTAGTCCCCGGCACCAGATTGATCTGTGCATACCAATTGGTCCAATTGTTGACCGAACTAGCCGGCAGCCAATCGGAGCCGTTGACTGAATAGAATACGCCGGTGACGCCAACATTGTCGCCAGCCTGGCCGCTGACGGCAAACATATAGTTACTCCACTTTTCATTGCTTACCGGATTGGCAATGGACAAAGTCGGACGGGTGTTATCAACAAAGTTGGCGGCAAAAAACAGATTCGAAGCCATCATAAACTTCAGCGTCACGCCATTCGTCACGAGATTATTACCTGCGTCCGTCCAACCGATAAATTTAAAGCCCGCCGCCGGCGTCGCGACCAATGTATAGTTCGCGCCGATTTGAAGCAGGGCTTTGTTGAAATTCAGGCTAATACTGCCGCGACCGTTAGTGCCAAATCTCAATGGTGCGTTTAATACATAAACCATGCTAACTGAGTTCGTCGGGGAAACATTGCCCGTTCCATCGACCGCATATGCTTGAATCAAGTTGGTGCCGGGTGTCAAAACCAAGCCGGTAGACCAATTAGTCCAGCCATTGGTCGTGCTAGCGGGTGTCCACTCGCCTTGGTTAAGAGAGCAAAAGACATTGCTCACGGCAACGTTATCAACGGCTTTGCCGGTGACTGTGATCAAAGAATTGCTCCAGCGCTGATTGGCGACGGGGACAGTAATAGTGTTAGCCGGGCGGGCAATGTCGAAAAAGTTTGCGGTGAATGCCAAATTAGACTGCATTTGAAATTTAAGCGCGCTGCCATTGGTCAATATATTTGCGCTCGCGTCCGTCCAATTCGCAAATTTGAAACCGTTCGCCGCGGTCGCGGTCAAGGTATAGCTTGCTCCGATTTGCAACCAGCCGCCATTGTAACTCGGACCAATACTACCGCGTCCGTTGGTAGTGACGATCAAAGGCGCACTGACGATATAATCCAAGCTGACACGATTGGTTGCGGACACATTGCCGCTGGCATCCTGCGAGTAAGCTTGAATTACATTGCTACCGGATGCTAACCACACATCCGCCGTCCAACTGGCCCACTTATTAGTCGTGTAAGCAACCTGCCAGTTTGTGCCGTTGATCGAGTAGAATACATTGCTCACCGCAACATTGTCGCCTGCCCTGCCGCTTATCGTGAATAATGAGTTGCTCCAATGCTGATTGGCCAAGGGCGTGCTAATTAAATTGGTAGGGCTGGTGATGTCGACAAAATTTGCCGCAAATACCAGATTGGACGCCATCGAAAATAACAACGTGGGAGAGTTAGTCACTATATTGCCCAATCCATCCGTCCAATTGGAGAATTTGAAGCCGGTCGCCGCTTTTGCGGTAAGGGCATAACTCGCATTGATGAGCAACACTGGTTGATTAGCATTCAGGCTGACATTGCCAAATCCATTGGTAATCAGTGTCAATGGCGCGGTCAGGATACAGATTACATTAGCGCGGTTAGTTTTAGAAAAGTTACCGCTGGCATCTTCGGCATAAGCCTGGACGATGTTAGTTCCCGGCGTCAGAGTGACATCTGCGGTCCAATTGGTGTCATTATTTTGCGTCGCCGCGCTTGTCCAAGCCCCATCGTTCAGGGAATAGAAGACATTGGAGACAGCGACATTATCACTGGCCGAACCGGTGATCGTAAATAAAGTATTGCTCCACCTGGAATTATTTATCGGATCGATAATGCTCACGGCCGGCGGGGTAACGTCAGCCAGATGGGCGGAGAGATTAAAATCGGCCAGCGCATTGATAAGATTGGTGCCATTAGGCGTGCCCCAACCGGTGCATAAATCATAGCCGGTGGTTGCTGGATATTCGTTCGGACTTCCGGACCAAGAATTGTTGCCGGTAGTTATGTCATGAAAGTAGAGTTGATTGTCGGCGCTCTGACCCAGCGCGTAAATGGCAGGATTAATAAAGCCGGCGGATGGATTGCCGGCGGCGGCGGCCTGCTGATTCACCAGCGCCATGAAGGCCGCCCATAATGGCGCGGCGATGCTGGTGCCGGTGAACAAACCAGTGTTGCCATTGCCATAGTTGACATAAACATCTTCGGCGATCATGGCCACGTCGGGAATATTACGTTGCGTGGTGGAACCACCGTTGGCCGTCATGTTAATTCCCTGTTGCCATGCGGGAATTGAAAAGTAGCTGCTGATGCCGCCGCTGCTGCCGGTGCCGCCGCCGTCATTCCACACCGTTTCGGACGCGTAGGAATCGCCCGATCCATTCATCGCCAAAGAAGTTCCGCCGACTTGGGTAATGTTGGGACTGCTCGACGGTGCATTGGCCAGATAGCCGGACGCATTGTCAACTCCGTTCACCGAGTCGGCGCCCGGGGTAAACGCACCACTGTCGCCGCTGGCGTTGAAGAAACATTGCCCCTGCGCGATCATCTGCTTGAAAATGTTTTCCGTCGTCACGCTCGGGCCGCCCGACCAACCCCACGAACAACTGAATTGTTTGATCTGTGGATTGGCCACCATCGCATTTAGAATATCATTCTGAAAGCCATTCGGTCCGGCTTCAAAGACTACAATTTTGGCGAGACCCGGCGCCATCGCGATCGCCATCTCAATGTCCAACGACACTTCGTCATTCGCGCTGTTGGGTCCGGTCACAGGCGTGCCGCTAAAACCGTCCAACAACACAGTTTGAATCGGCACGCTCGGCTGGCCGGGCAACTGGTTCTCGTAGGCGGCGATATCGTTGGAATAAAAACCATCGAACTGAAGCAGGCCCACCATCTGGCCGGCGCCGGTCAGCGTGGTGCCCGGCGCGTAGGCGTTGCGAAAATCATTTCCGAAATAGTCGCCGCCGGCACCGGAGCCGGATTTCGGCGCGGTCTTGGAGAGAAACATTTTGGACTGCGAATGGAGAATTTTCGAGTGCGGCCGGGCATAGTCGCTCAAGCCCGATACATCCGCGACCGGCAGCGAACCCGCCACGCTCGGCTCGACATCGGGCGCAAAAAATTCCCGCGCCTCGGTCGGATGCGGAAATTTTTGGAGACGCAGATGAAACGCTTGTTCCACATTGGCCACGCGACCGCTCACGTCCAGCACCAATCGGTTGCCATGGGTCGCCACAATTTCCAAACCATTTGCCCGCGCAAAATTTTTCACCGCCGCATAATCCGCTTCACTCGGACCAAACCGCGCGGTGAATTCTTCCGGCGACAGGTAATGCCGAAAATTCGGACTGCGGGGATCCGCAACTTCGGCCAGAAATTTGTCCAGCCCCGACGGATCGCGCAGCGGCAGGCCGATGGCCAGGCGCAGTTGGTTGTCGGCCGGCAATTCGCCGTTGGCAACCAGGTGGCGGATCAGGTGCGGGACATGGCCCGGCAATGTTTTCCAATCCGCGCCAAAAACGGGACAACTGCCCAGCGCCCAGAATAACCCGAGTGCGGTAAAAACGCTGAAAAATCCGTTTTTTGACGACATGATTGGTAAAACTGATTCGACGGTTTGGTTAAAGCACGCCGCATTCCAATTTTTTAAAGGCCGTTGACCGTCCCAAAATAATGAGGTTTTTCGCCAAGTCAATTTACCGGTGAACCTCGGCAGGTAGCACACAGAAAAATGTGGGCTCATAAATTAATTTCCGCCGCCGGTTTGCGCTTTCCGCTTGGCGTTTTCCGCTTTAACTTCAGTTCGTGGCCGTCAAATTCACCATCCTCGGCAGCGGTTCCAGCGGCAATTGCGCCTACTTGGAAACCGCCGAGGTGCGCATCCTCGTGGACGCGGGATTTTCGCCGCGCCAGATCCGCGCGCGGCTCGCGACGATCGGCCGCACACCGGAAAATCTCTCCGCCATTTTGCTCACGCACGAACACAGCGACCACATCAGCGGCCTGCTCGGCCTCGCGGACAAATTTCACATCCCGGTTTATTGCAATCGCGGCACGCAGGACGCCACGCTGGGGGCGTTCAAGACGAAATGGGAAAGCAAAAAAGCGCCCGCGCTCGACAGTCACACCAGCACCCAAAGTGCGAAGGGAAAAATTGACTGGCATTTGTTTAACACCGGCGGCGGATTTGACATCGGCGACGTGAGCGTGGAAACGTTTTCGATTCCGCACGACGCGCAGGATCCGGTCGGTTTTTTGATTCGCACCGCCGCCGGCAATTTTGGTTTTGCCACCGATCTCGGCCACGTCACCAAGCTCGTGCTCGAACGCATCCGCGCCGCGAACGTGCTCGTGCTTGAATCCAACCACGACGTGAAAATGCTGCAGGAATGTCCGCGTCGTTCGTGGGCGTTGAAGCAGCGCATCCTCGGCCGTCACGGCCACATCTCCAACGTGACCGCCGCCGAAACCGTCGCGCAAATCATGTCGGCCGGTCTCCAGCAGCTTTATCTCGCGCACTTAAGCCGCGAATGCAACAAGGCGGAACTCGCCGAACATGTCATGGCCGAACAACTCCATCACATCGGCGCGACGCATGTAAAAATGCAAATCGCCCAGCAGGAAACGCCGTGCGGGACGTTGGACTTGTAAGATGCTCCGCCTCGAAAAAATTTCCTCGCTCGATTTGCCGGAACTTGCGCCGTATCGCTCGCTAAAGCGCTCCGCCGAACACGCGGCGCTCGGCATTTTTGTCGTGGAAGGCGACAAGGTTTTGCACCGCCTGCTCGCCAGCGATTTCACAGTCGTTTCCGTGTTGCTGACCACAGAACGGCAGGCCGAATTCGAGCCGCGCCTGCGCGCACGCGCCGAAAAAGAAATCACACTCTTCGTCTGCGACAAAGCGGTGATGGAAAATCTCGTCGGCTTTGAAATTTATCAAGGCGTGCTGGCGATCGCCAAAATGCCGCCGCCGTTGGCGCTGGAAAAAATTCTCGCGGCCAGTCCGCGGCCGCTTTTTTTGGTGGCGATGGACGGCTTGTCCAACGCGGAAAACGTCGGCGCGCTCATGCGGAACTGCGTGGCGTTCGGCGTCTCGGCGCTGATCGCGGGCGAAACGTGCAGCAGTTTGTTTTTGCGGCGCACGGTGCGCAACTCGATGGGCGCGTTGTTCAAACTGCCGGCGCTGGAATCGAAAAATTTAGTGCAGACCTTGCGCGAGTTGCGCGCGCAAAAAGTGAGATGCATCGCCGCGCATCCGCACACGGACAAAAACGTTTTGTCGCGCACAGATTTTTCCGGCGATTGCTGCGTGGTATTCGGCAGCGAGGGGAACGGCATCTCACCGCCCGTTTTGGCCGCGTGCGATCAAGCGGCGGCAATCCGCATGGCGAACGATGTCGATTCGCTCAACGTCAGTGCGGCGGCGGCGGTTTTTCTTTACGAAGTCAACCGGCAGCGCGGAAAAAGTTGATTCGCCACAGTGACACAGAGATCACAGGGCAAAAATTCATTATTTGGGTTTCTCCGCGGCCTCTGTGGCTCCGTGGCAAATTTTTTCGGCAAAATCAATCGCCTTGCGGCAGAGCGGCTGCCAATCGAGTTCGGCGTGGACGCGCGCGGAAGAATTTTTTGCGTGCGGTTGCCAATCCGCCGCCGGGGCGGCGAGCCACGCCAGAATGTTGCGGCCAAAATCTTCGCCGCTGAACTCGGAAAATTTCACGAGCGGATCATTTTTAAAATAGCTGCGGACACTTTTCAGCGGCGTGCACACCGTCGGCAGACCGGTCGCGACGTATTCCACAATCTTCGCGACAAACGCGCAGTGCGTGCCGGCGGATTCCTCGTAAGGCACGATGCCGACATTGGCGCTGGCCAGAAATTTTGAAACTTCGGAATACGGCGTGAAACCGTCCGCTTCAAATTTGAAGTGGGGAATCGCCTGCGCGCGTTGCAGAAATTTTTCCAGTCCGGCGGTGCGCTTGCCGACGAAACGGAAAATGGTTTCCGGTTTTTTCGCCACGACGAATTTCACCGCCTCAAAAGCAATTTGACCGAGATGATGCGCGTCGAACGAGCCGTGCATCACCACCACCGGCGAATTTCCCCGCCACGGAGGTTGCTCGCGCAACGGAAAAGCCGCCGCATCGTAGCCGTAATAAAGCGGGCAGATTTTTTCGCGCGGATAGCCGCGCGCCGCCAATCGGCCGGCAAATTCGTCGGAAATCGCACACACGCCCTCAACGGCATAGCGCACGGGCAGCGAGATTTCGTAGCGCATCAACGCCTGAACGAGCGGCTTGGGCGCGACGTAACGCGGCCACGTTTCCATGAAGCCGGTGAGCAGATCGGGAAAATTCATCACGACGGGAATTTTCAGTTTGAGTTTCAATTTTCCAGCCGCGACGGCGGAAATCGCGTGCTGCGAAAACAGCAGATCGAATTTTATTTCGCGCGCGGCAATTGCGACCATGCGTTCCAGAAAAAAGGGATACGCGACATATTTAAAATTGCGCAGTTTGGCGTAACGGCCCATTTCCCATTTTTCAAACGGGTGAAGCGTGACGCCGAATTTTTTAGCGACGCTGGTGGCGTCGGGAATTTTCGGCCCAAAAACATGCACCGCATGGCCGCGCCGCGTCATTTCCTGCACGAGATAAATCGCCTCGGCCGAACCGCCGCCGGACGGCGGATAAAACGGTTCGTGCGTGAGAAAGGCGATGCGAAGCTGGGTCGGCACAGGCAGACGCTAAAGATTTGGGCGCGGCGGTTCAACCAGATTTCGCGCGGCGAAATGGTTTGACTTGCGGCGGGGAAAATTTAAAGTGTGCCTCCGCTTTTGGACGGGGGATTAGCTCAGTTGGTAGAGCGTCTCAATGGCATTGAGAAGGTCAGCGGTTCGAGACCGCTATCCTCCACCAAATCGAAGATTGTGCGGAATCGTCAGTCAGGTCGCGAAGAGCGACGACGGTTTCAGCCAATAAAGCAAAGGGTTTTTTGAAGGAAACGGTTAAGGTTTGAGCGCGTAAAAGGCGGTTCGAGCCGTTTTTTTCAAGAAATGACTTCATTTCAGGCCAGTTGTCGTTAGACACGGCTTTTTTGGCCGTATTTGCCTCTAAAATCCAATTCCTCAAGGGTTCGAGCCGATTGGCTTTGCTTCGCTCAAGCGCAACAATTTGTTGCTCTAAATCGGCCTTCTGAGGCATGAGCGGATTTTTTAGTTCTTTGAACTCCGCAATCTCAATTGCGCCGTCGGCAAAGCCGTTGTTAATCCGATCAATCTTCGCTTTAAGCGAAATCAGGTCGGATTTCAGCCGGTCAATTTTTTGCTGCTTTTCCTGCGACGTTTCGTTTTCCCACGTCTCAATCCGCGCCAGAAACTTTTCTTTCCATTCGTCGGGCAGCGTGACGAGTGCGGCGTTTCGCTTCACTTCCTCCGCAAATTTTTCCTGCCGGATAAAACTGCGGGCCGTGCATTGCTTGTTTTTATGCGTGCAGCGGTAGTAAAAAAAGCGAAGGCCGCTCTTTTTGATGTGCCGTTCGCCGGTGATGGAATAGCCGCACTCGTCACAGGTCGCAAAATTGAGAAAATGAAAATCTTTTTCTTTGCGGCGCTTGCGCGGTTTGCCGACCGTGACCAGTGCTTTCTGAATATCGTCGAACGTTCTTTTCGAGATCATCGGCACATGCGAGCCTTGGTGCAATTCGCCCTTTTGGGCGAACACGCCGTAATAAAAGGGGTTGGCGAGCATTGTGCTGATGGCAGAAAGCACGAGCGGCTTTTTGCTTTTGCTGCCGATGATGCCTGCTGCCGTCAATTCTCTTTGGCAGGCAGTCAATGAAAGTTGTCCGGTGGCGAAGCGCTCCAAGATAACTTTCAATTTAGGAAAATATACCGGGTGCGGCTCAATGGTGCGAAGTCTTGGCTCGTTGTAATAGCCAAGCGGAGCCTTCCCGCAAAAAATCCCCCGGCGGATTTTTTCCCGAATGCCCCGACGAATGTTCACTGACAGGTCGCGCACATATTGATTCGCCATGCCGAGTTCAACGGCGATAGAAAGCACGTTATCGGCGGGCAGATATGTTTTTTCAAACGTGCGTATTTCCTGGATAACACCACGTTGAAGAAGGCCGATGATTTTTCCGCCGTCGTCAAAGTTGCGGGCGAGCCGGTCGAGCTTCCATGATAGAATGGCATTAGCTTCGCCGCGTTCGATGCGGCGGAGCATGTCATTAAAAACTTCGCGACCCGGCTCTTTGGCGCTCTTATTTTCCGTGAATGTCCCTACGACGACGATCCCATTTACGCTCGCGATGGAATTCAATTCAGAAAGCTGCGCATCAATGGAGAGCATTTGACGGTCTTCATCCTCACTCGATTTTCTGCCATAAATGAAGTATTTAAGCATGGACTAATTATATCAAATGCCATATTTATTTGCGAGCGTAAAATGCAATTAAAATCATCACGCACAATCACCGAAGCGATATTAACTGAATTACACGGGGACTCGCCGCGCGAACGCCTGTTGCATCGACTTCATGCCGTAACGCTTGTATTAAGCGGACTTTCCGCCAGTGAAGTCGGGCGAATCTATGATGATTCGCCTCGCGCGGTTTCGTATTGGGTCACCCGCTTTAAAGCAGCCGGTGTTGAGGGACTGAATGAAGAAACAAGACCAGGTCGTCCATCAAGGCTCAACCAATCTCAAATGAAGAAACTGCAAACATTTCTGAATGGAGTTGCCCTCACATCGAAAAAAGAGAAGGCCGAAGCTCTTTCAAAATATATTGCCAAAGAATTTCGCGTTGCACTCACGGTTCGCCAATGTTTGCGAATCGTGGATCAATTGACGAAGTGAAGTCGTCGCCTTTTTTAACTTGTAGTCGTCAGGCTCGACTGTGTCTGACACAGAACATAAGTGATTTTGTTCCCGC